>Ga0209098_1000085_pt1 | contig 98976 bp, 71 predicted proteins | sample AD_JPNHW1_MetaG_FD_184429 | JGI IMG/M metagenome (GOLD analysis project Ga0209098, IMG submission 184429) | Active sludge microbial communities of municipal wastewater-treating anaerobic digesters from Japan - AD_JPNHW1_MetaG (SPAdes) (version 2) | ecosystem: Engineered > Bioreactor > Anaerobic...
CAGTTCTGGTCTAAGGAAGGCTTCGCCGCTCTGCTCAATATCGTCGTCAGATACTGGAACGGCGAACTCGACTCCCTGTGGATGGCATCAGCCGCCTGACCCAAGCAAGTGAAACGGAGATGCGCCCGATGGCGGCCCATGCGGGCTTTCCGTAATATCGGATTGCCTGCAAGCGGATTCTCTTTTATGATGCGTATTATCTGACATGTCACTCTGTGCCACACCGTTGCCGCCTGCTTGCGAAAAGGAACTCCAGCTTCTCGTCGCGCTGCTCTCCGATGCCGAGTTGTCGGTGCTCGTCGCCACGGAACCGGCCTTCAGGACCGGCGGCTTCCGCGCCGGCAACGGTCCGGCTGTTCGCGCCCGCATTCAGCAGATCGTCTGCGGCGCAACTGAGGTCTCCGATGCCCTGAGGCGCGCGATCGCCAACCATTCCCGGTGTCCCTCTCTGACCGGGCTGCTCACGCCTGACGCCCTTTCAGAATCCCGTCACGCGCTGGCCACGCTTCTGGGCAGCCCCGCTTTGCTGGTCGCGCTCTTGCTCGACCCGCGCCAAGAGGTGCGGACGAAGGCCGAGAGCTGGCTGCAGTTGCCTCAGCCGTTTCTCCTCCTCAATCCCAGCGAAGCCCTTGCGCGGCTGCAAGAGCTGTTCGCCGATCTTGCCGGACTGCTCGGCAGCGCCCCCTCAGACTCAGCGGCGCCGACGAGCGGGGTGTGGCGGGAACAGAAAGAACGGCTGGAGAACCGCATCCGCGACCTGCAGACGGAACACCGGCGGCTCAAGGGCGTGGACGACCGCCTATCGCAGGTCACCGTCCAGCTGAAGAAGAGCGAGGAGAAGCTTGCCGCCGCCCAGCAGAAGTCCGCGGCGGCGGAAGCCGCGCTGCGCCAGAAGACGCAGGCGCTGGAAGAGGCGACTGCCGAACTCGCGCGCGAAACGTCGCGCCGCGAAGAGCGTTTGGTCGCAGCGCTCGATCTGGCGCTCGCGAAAGAATTCCACGGCTGGCTCGCCAATGCCCGCGCGGTGGAGCGGTCCTCGATCAATCCGGGCCCGCAGAACGATCTCATCACGCAGGCCGAAACCGCCTTGCGGAAACAGAGCGAAGCCGACCGCCACAGCGGTAACCGCGCCATACTCGCCGAACGTCTGGAGCGTTTGGAACACCTTCACAAGGAAGTCCGCTCCGCGCTCCGCAACGCGCTGCGTCAGACGCCGGAGCTCAAAGCCGCCGATGCCGCCCTCGGCGAGGAAATCCGCAGGCTCGCGGGACTGCTCGAGCCGGACGCACCAGCCACGCCGCTCGAAGAGGCCCTCCTCGCACGCATCCATGCGGCCGGCGACAATGACCTGCCGCGCCTGCGCGACATGCCCGACCTGTTCGCGTCTCTGCGCGTGCTCGATGACGCGGCCATCGCGCGCATCCGCCAAGGGTACCAGAGGCGCTTAGCCGCCGTTCAGGCGCTCGGCGTGCCGCCGCCCCCGGGCGACGGCGACGAGGCGCCGCGGCATGGCTCGGCTGCGCTCGCTTTGCTTGGCCGGGCGCTCGCAGGCCACGAGCCGGCCATCTTGCTGGTCGACGGCCACAACGTCCTGTTCGGGCTGCCGACGCGCTACAACCCCGCGCGCGGCACGGCCCTGACCGAGGCCGAAAAGCGCCGGCTCCTGACCGAAGACATCGCCCGCATCGCCGCGCCCAATCCGTCGCTGCGGGTCTGGATCGTCTTTGACGGCCACACCCGCAGCGACACGCAGGCGGCGCCGAACGTGCGGGTCACCTATTCGGGCGGGCAGGGCGAGCACCGCGCCGACGGCGTGATCCTTGACAACATCCGCTTTTTCAAGTCCGCGTCGCCGGAGATCCCCGTCCTCTTGGCCAGCAACGACAACGACCTTTGTGCCGCCGCACGCCGGCTGGGAGCCCGAGAGCTTCCCGTGCTGGACCTCGGCGCATTTTTCTGACCTTCCGGGAGAGCCACATGCACGTCATCCGTATTACCGATCTGCCGACCAGCGAAGTGAAAAACGAGCCGTTCCTGGGAGGGGAATTCTCCGTCGTCTCCCACTCCGGGCTCCACCTGACTGAAACGCTGCTGCTTGAAAGCCTGCCGCGTCTCGCCTCCGCCCCAGGCGCCCTTCTCGTCGCAGGCAACCGGACCGGGGCCGCCGCGATGGCGGCGGCCTTGAGATTCCCGGAATGCAGGGTCACCTGCCACGCGTTCGACCTGCATCACGCCCGCGCCATTCTCCGCAACCTCGCCGCCAACCGGTTCACGTTCACTTTCAGCCACGATCCCTACGTCAGCACGGCCGGCACCAAAATCGAGAGCCCCGCTCCGGACCGCTCGCCCCGCTTCAATGTCGCCTGTACGGCCTCGATCCCCGCCGGGCCTTACGACGCCGCGTTTTTCATGGCGACTCCCGGCACCATGACCGGCGAACTCATCCTCGACCAATTGGAGGACATCGGCGAGAACCTCGTGGACGGCGGCACCTGCGTCATCGCCTGCGAGGCGGAATCCGGCCCGCTTTTCAAACAGATCCGCGCGATCTTCGGCAACATCTCCGTCCACTTCGATAAAGGCGGCACCTCCTGCGCGACCGTCCGCAAACAGGGCGCGCTCGCCCGACGGCGCGATTTCAGCGCCTCCTTCACCGCCTCCGTGCCGGGCGGCGAAGTCTGCACCCTCGTCTCCCTCCCCGGCGTTTTCTGCCACCGCCGCCCCGATGCGGGCGGGCTGGCCCTGGCCGAGGTTGCAGCCCGCGAACTCCAGCCCAACCAGCGCGTGCTGGACATGGGCTGCGGCTGCGGCATCGTCGGCATCCTGGCCGCCAAAAGCCAGCCCACCGTCCGCGCGACCTTCATCGACTCGCATGCGCGCGCGCTGTCCGCCACGCACCGAAACCTCGCCGCGACGGGCATCGAAAAGGCGGAACTCGTCCTTTCCGACGAGGGAACCGTGAAAACGGGCTTCCACCTCTTCGCCGGCAACCCGCCCTACTATTCCGATTTCCGCATCGCGGAGTTGTTCCTGCGGACCGCGCACGCCGCGCTACGGACCGGCGGCACCTGCCTGATGGTCGCAAAAGCCGCGCGCGCCATGGAAGCGTTGCAGCTGGAACACTTCGGCAACGCGGAGATCGTGCCCCGCCGCGGCTACGGCGTGGTGAAAAGCACCCGTTGAGCGGTTTGACGCCGCCGGCAATATCGTTCGCGGGCCGACGTTCATACGTTTGTTGCATGCAGGGAGAAAAGTCATGAACATACGCCGGTTATGCACGATTTTGTTGTGTTGTTTCGCGGCGGGACTCCAGGTCCGCGCCGCCGAATCGCAGTCCAGGTTAAACATCCTGTTCGTCTTCGCGGACGACTGGGGGCGTTACGCCAGCGCGTATGCGCCGGTCGACAAGGTCCCCTCGTTCAATGACGTCATCAAAACGCCGCACGTGGACCGCGTGGCGCGCGAAGGCGTCCTTTTCCGCAACGCCTTCGTCAGCGCGCCAAGCTGCACGCCGTGCCGCAGTTCGCTCTTCTCCGGCCGCCACTTCTTCGACACCGGCCGCGGCGCGATCCTCATCGGCGCGGTCTGGGATCCCGCCATCCCCTCTTTTCCCCTGCTGCTGCGCGACGCAGGCTACCACATCGGCAAGAGTTATAAAGTCTGGAGCCCCGGCACCCCCGCCGACGCCCCGTTCGGCGAGCAGCGCTACGCCTACGAAAAGGCGGGGCGTGCCCCGAACAATTTTTCGGAAGAGACCGAGAAACGCCTCGCCGCGGGGCTCGACGCGGCCGCCGCCCACCAGGAAATCCTGAGGCAGGTGCGCGACAACTTCGACGCGTTCCTCGCCGACCGCAAGCCGGGGCAGCCCTGGCTCTATTATTTCGGCCCGACCACCACGCACCGGACCTGGGTGAAAGGGTCCGGCAAAAAGCATTGGGGCATCGAGCCCGACACGCTCAGGGGAAAACTCCCGAAGCCGATGCCCGATGTGCCCGACGTGCGGGAGGACGTGGCCGACTACCTGGGCGAGTGCCAGGCGGTCGACGCCTGTGTGGGCGTGCTGATGAAACGACTGGAAGAATCGGGCGAACTCGAGCGCACGGCCGTGGTCCTCAGCGGCGACCACGGCTTCCCCGGCGTGCCGGACGGCAAATGCAACCTCTACTCCTGCGGCACCGCCGTCCCCCTGGTGATCCGCTGGCCCGGAGGCCGGGCCGGACGCGTGATCGATGACCTCGTCAGCCTGCCCGACCTCGCGCCGACGTTCTTGGAGATCGGCGGTGTCGCGCCCCCGGCCGGCATGACGGCGCGTTCCCTGCTCCCGCTGTTGCGGTCCGCGAAAATCGGGCAAATCGATCCGTCGCGCACGTGGGTCATCACCGGCCGCGAGCGGCATGTCGCGGAAGCGCGCGAGGGCCGCCTGCCCTATCCCATGCGCGCGCTGCACACCCCGGACTTTCTCTACGTCCGCAACTTCGCCCCCGACCGCTGGCCCATGGGCGCCCCCTATGCCGCCGACACAACCGGCGCGCTCACCGCGCAACAGCTGGAAAGCGACACGTTCTGCGCCTTCCCCGACATGGACGCCAGCCCTACCAAGGCGTGGCTCGTGCTGCACCGCGACACGTCCGAATGGCAGTGGCACTATCAGCGCGCTTTCGGCAAGCGTCCCGCCGAAGAGCTGTACGACCTGCGCACCGACCGCGACCAGACGCGGAACCTCGCCGGCGATCCGGCCTTTGCGGAGCAGAAGGCGCGGCTGGCCGCAGACCTCATGGACCGCCTGAAAACGGCCGGCGATCCGCGCGTGACGGCCGTGCCCGTTCCCTTCGAACACCCGCCCTACACCGGCGCCCGCGAAATGAAAGTCCAGAAAAGACAGCGGTAAGCCATCGGGCCAGACCGCACACGGTTGGAGCACACAGTTATGATACTCACGAAGCGGTGTGGACTGGCCTGCATTCTCGCCTTCGGGCTGTCCGTCCCCGCGTCCTCCGACGCGGCGCCGGCGCGGGTGGACAAACCCAATCTGCTGTTCATTCTAGCCGACGACCTCGGATGGGCCGACACCACCCTGTACGGGCAAACGAAATTCTACCGCACGCCCAATCTGGAGCGGCTGGCCCGGCGCGGCATGACCTTCACACGCGCCTATTCAGCCAGCCCGCTCTGCTCCCCGACCCGCGCCAGCATCATGACCGGGCTCCACCCCGCGCGGATCGGCATCACCTCTCCCGTCTGCCACCAGCCGGAAGTCATCCTGCAGCCGTCGCCGGGCCCCGCTCGCCCCTCCAGCAACAAGGCCACCGCCTGCGTCTCAGCCACGCGGCTGAAGACCGAATACAAAACCCTGGCGGAATCGCTCAAAGAAGCAGGTTACGCCACAGGACACTTCGGCAAATGGCATCTGGGAGCGGAGCCCTACTCGCCGCTCCAGCAAGGCTTCGACGTGGACGTGCCGCACTACGCCGGCCCGGGCCCCGCCGGCAGCTACGTCGCGCCGTGGAAGTTTCCCGCCTTCAAGGAGAACGCGCCGGGCGAGCACCTCGAGGACCGCATGGCGAAAGAGGCGGTCGCCTTCATGGAGGCACACCAAAGCCACCCGTTCTTTTTGAACTACTGGATGTTCTCCGTCCACGCGCCGTTCAACGCCAAGACGAACCGCATCGAGCAGTACCGCGCCCGCATCGATTCCTCCGACCCGCAGCGCTGCCCGACTTATGCCGCCATGGTCGAATCCATGGATGACGCCGTGGGGACCCTGCTCGACGCGCTGGACCGCCTCGGCCTTGCGGAAAACACCGTCGTCGTCTTTTTCTCCGACAACGGCGGAAACATGTACAACGAGGTGGACGGCACCACGCCCACCAGCAACGCCCCGCTGCGCGGCGGCAAAGCCACGCTGTATGAAGGCGGCGTCCGGGTGCCCTGCGTCGTGTGCTGGCCCGGTGCCGTCGCCGGGGGCCGCCGCAGCGACGCCGTGATTCAGAGCATCGATTTCCACCCGACGCTGCTGGAGATGCTGGGCCTCAAACCCGCCGGGAATCTGCGCTTCGATGGTATCAGCATCGTTCCCGCACTTCAGGGAAAGCCCCTTCCGCGCGACGCCCTCTTCACCTATTTTCCCCACGACCCGCGCACGCCGGACTGGCTGCCGCCCGCGGTCTCGGTGCTCTGCGACGGCTGGAAGCTGATCCGCATTTTCCATGGCGGGGAGAACGACGCCCACCGCTGGAAACTGTTCGACCTCGCGAACGATCCGGAGGAAAAACGCGATCTTGCCGCCGCAGAACCCGCGCGGGTCAACGCGCTCGACGCGCGTATCGAGGCCTTCCTGAAAGACACGCGCGCGGTTTTGCCGATCCCGAATCCGAATTTCAATCCCGCCGACGACCGTCCCGAACTCGAAGGCATCCAGCCCAAACCTGAGGTCAAGCCCGCCCCGCAGTCGCAGCACGACTGGAAAGCGCGCAACTGCGCGGTCTCTTTCACCAACGGCGTCGTGACGGTCCGAGGCACAGGCCCCGCGCCGTTCCTCGGCTTCGCGCTCGGCCGCGACCATGGCCCCGCTGCCGTGCGCATGCGGATCCGCGCCGCCGCCGCGGGCCCCGGACAGATAGAAGGCCTTGCCTCTGGCGCAACGGGATCGCGGAAACTGCCGTTCGACGTGAAAGTCGGCGGCTGGCAAATCATCAGGGCCGATATTCCGGCGGACTTTCCTCTCAACATCCTGCGCGTCTATTTGCCGGCACAGGCACAGCCCGTCGAAGTCGACTGGCTCGAAGTCTCCGCCCTCAGCGGCCGAAAACCGCGGCGCTGGGATTTCTGAAGTTGCCGCCCTTCACGACATCGTCGGCGACGGCAGAAATTCGGCCGTGAGATAAGCGCCGGCGGCGTTGCCTTCGACGACCAGCTGAGGAATCCCGTTGACGCAGTCCAGCGACGGATGATGGATGTGGCCCGCGATCACTCCCAGCAGATTGGGCGCGGCGAAGACGCCGCGCCGGAAAGCCATCGTCGTCGGCGTATGGCCCTTCTCCGGCCATCGCGGACGACGCTCGATCTGCCAATGCTTATCGTGCGCCGCATCCCACTCGGGATGACCGCAGCCAAAGCCGACACCCCGTCCCGGCGCAAAGAGCGGAATGTGCATCAGCAGCACCAGCGGCCGGCCGCTCGCAACTTGATCGCGGAAAAATGCCAACTGCTCCGGCAGGATCTCATAGGTCGAATCGTCGATCGCCACGAAGCGGACCCCGTTGATTTCGCAGGCACCCATCAGCGGGTGGTTGCCCTGATAAAGCGGACTCAGCCGCTTCGCCGTCCACTCCGCCCTCAATGCCGTTTCCGTCCCAGCCATGCCCTCGTAGTGCCAGTCGTGGTTGCCCGCGATGTAGAGATACGGGACCCCCGAGGCGTTCAGCTGCGCGTACGCCCACTCGATCGCCGCCTCAGAAGGGAAGCTGAAAATATCGCCCACCAACGCCAGAAGGTCCACCCGCTCTGTTTTCGCGAGCGCCAGCGTTTTCTCAAAGCTCTCCAGCGGATGCGTCGGCGCGCCGGTCCTGAAGTGTTTCGTTTGGTTATACGCCTTTGCCATCCGCCCGCTGTACGACGTGAACGGCTCGCCGCGCGCGTCGTCAAGAAACAGATGCGTGTCACCGATCGCCATGAGTTTCAGCGGCTTGCGAAACGCCGGACTGAAAAACCGCACGCGGTTGCCGTCGGCGGCGAACGACCGGGGCACGCCGCCTTTTTTTAGGCCAGGTTGCGAAGGGTGAACACAGCCTGAGAACGGCAACGCTGCGCCCGCCAGCGCAGTTCTCAGAATAAAATCCCGACGGGATGCCGATGTCCTCATATTCATTCCATCCTCAATAGACGTCCGGTCACTCGCTCTTTTGTGTCCACTTCAGGGCACCCAGAAAATGCTCCGGGCCGCTCCAAGCCTGTGTGACGCAGGCGCCGTTCATCCGGGCGAACGCCTTGCGCGCCATGTCGCGGTCCTTTGCCATGACGGCCAGCATCGCCGCCTTGTTGGCGATCTCCAGAGAGTCCGGATAGCGCTCCATCATCAGATTGAGCCCCTCGCGCGTCTTGGGCCACGAGGCGTCCGACTCCACAAAGATGTCGCCGTAACAATCCATCAGGTGCAACACGATGCGCACGTAAAGCTCCGCGCCCAGCCCGTCGGGCAGATCCGCCGAATTCATCGCAAAGGCCTCCCACTCGCCGGGTTTGCCATGCCAGCGCGGCATCAGGGAAAAGGCCCGCCGCGCAAAGTAGCCCCAGAACTTCGGCTCGGCGGCGTGCGCCTCGTCCACGATGGCGTCATATTCCGCTTTCGACGGCCCTTCGCCCAGCGCGACCGACAGCGCGACCATGCCGTAATACGGGTCCTTTCCCTTCAGCTTACGGGCCTCGTCCAAAACCTTGTGCGCCAAGGCCAGACGTTCGCCAAACAGCCGACGGCCCCGGGCGGTCACGCTTTCGGCAAAGCCTTCTCCGCGCGCGTACCACGCGTAGCTGACGAAATAATCCGCATAGGCCAGTCGCGCCGTGATGGAGTCCGGCTTCTTCGCGATCCAGTCCCGGTGGATGCGGTCGTGCAGCCGCCACATGCTCTCTGGCTCCGTCGAACGGCATTCCAGGGAATCGTAGAACCGCACGATCTTCCACGAGCCGTTGCCGAACCTGTCCCCGCGCACCTTCGCAGCAATTTTTTCCAACTCATCAAACTGGCTGGTGTTGTACAGCTGGCGGACATCCCCGCGAAACGTCTGAATCTCCACGTCGATCGGATCCTTGACGTACCGGATTCCGGCCGGCGGCGAAACCGCTTCGACGCGCGGTTCGAGCATCTGCGCGCCGTACCCGGCCGGCATGCAGCCCATGCACGCGGCCACCGACACACGCCGACACAGCCACGAAACAGCCCCGCTCCGAACCATCCGCCGAAACCATGCGTGACCCATACGGTCCCCTTTCCTGACTTCTTGTTCAGAAGAATCGCGCTTTTCCAGACGCCCGTGCCGCGTTATTGCAGCTTCTCCACGACCACGTTGTCGAGATAGAAAACCGTTTCCGTCGTGGCCAGCGAAATGAAGCCGGCCCAGTTGAGCCGTTTGAATGTCGGGCTGCAGGGCAAGCCGTCGAAATGCTGCGGGGCTTGGCCAGGAAGCGTGACCGTCAGATTCCACTTGGCATCGGCCGACGAGCCGGTGCTGCAAAGGACCTCGACATGAACCCATTCTCCGGCCGGCACGGTCAGCAGCTTCTTCCCGCCCGCCACCAGCGCACCGTCGGCGTCCACTCGCACATGGGGTCCGGCCCGAAAGGCGTCTCCGCTCGGCCAGTCACGCCACTCGTATGAGAGGATCGCCCCCGTCTCGTGGCGCAGATCGAACGCGCCGCGCAAGCGTCCCCCCGGGAAATCGCGCTCGTAATAGAGGTGCGGATCGTGGACATGTTTCTGCCCGGGACCGTCGGTCACGCGCAGACACTGCGTCGCTCCCGCGACGCCCGCCGCGACCACACGCACCACCGCCTGCGTATTCTCTTCGAAGACCCGTGCGAAGTCCGGCAGATCGCCCGGCGCTTCCTCTTCGAACCCGTGGCGGATCGACATGTCTTTCACGGGCACGGCTGCGGCCTCGAAAGTCCGGTGCTGAATCGTGCGCGGCAAGCGCATCCACGCCGCGTCGCCATACAGGCCGACGGTCGAAAGATCGATCGGCGCAAAACCCAACGCCAGCGCGGGCGAACCCGGCCGCAGCGTGAAGTCGCGAGACTCGGCATTCACAAATCCGGGATCGGTCACGAGGCCGTTGCGGTCATAGCCTTCGGCCTGCCACTCGGCGAAGGAGCGGCCCGCAAACGAGGGCGCGTTGGTCGACGTGCTCCAGTAGAGATTGCGGTCCGCGCCGAAGTTGCTTCCCTTCCTCCAGTTGCCGCCGCCCGTCATTCGGGCCGAGGAACCGAAAACGATATTGCGCTCCAGTAACACGTGGCGCGCCTCGTTCTCCATCACGGCATTGCGGATCAACTCCGCGTCACGGGAGAAGGCAAACACGTTATTTGTCACCACATCGCCGAACGGATACGCGTAACAGTGCAGATGCAGGCCGCCGTCGCGCGTATCGTACACGACATTGTTCGCCACGGTGATCTGCGAGCTGCCCGCATCGAAATAGATGCCCCAGCCGCCGTAGCCTTCGCGCCCGCGTTCAAAACGCGAGACGTCATGAATGCGGTTGTGGTGCAAGACGGTGCCCGGCGAAACGCCCAGCATGTAAATGGCGCCGATGTCGTTGAGCACTCCGTTGCCGATATGGTGGATGTGGTTGTAACCCACGTCGTTGTGGTGCGTGTAAGCCGGCGAGCGTCCGGTCCAACTCCAGCCGAGATGAACGCCCATCCAGCTCAAGTCGCAGATCTCGTTGTGCGTGATTTGGTTGTAGCTGGCGCTGCCGCCCAAAAACACGCCGCACGCCGCGCGGTAAACACGTCCGCCGTCGTGGATGAAATTGTTGTCGACCGCGTTGTGCGCCGTCAGGTAGCCGCCGTCCGTTTTGGCGGGCGCGCCCTCGGAAAGATAAACGCCGCCGCCGCCCAAGTCATGGAAGCGGCACCGGCGCACGACGTTCGAGACGCATCCCTCGCGCAGCGACACGCCATGCTCGCCCAGCCGCGTGAACTCGCAATTCTCAATGATGGAGAACCGCAGCCCCTTCGCGAAAACCGCGCCACGCTGCGTGTGCGCGCCCTGCACGCTGTGGGGATAGTCCGGCGAAAGGTCGGCGTCCGCATGCTGGAAAGAAATACCGCGGAATGTCAGGCGTTCCACGAACGCGTTTTTCTCCCAATCGCCGACAACCGTCACGAGGCTTGAAACCAGCTTGGGTGCGACCACCTCCGCACGGGACATCGACTCCCCCGGCACCGGATAGTAGTACAGCAAGCCCGTGTCGCGGTCGGCGTACCACTCGCCCGGCGCGTCCAGCGCGTCCAGACTGTTTTCGACATAGTAGCGCACCTCTGGGCCGAGGAAGAAAATTCCCGCCGGACGCGCGAACTCCACGCGGCGTTTCGCCCAATCGACCTGCTTCACGCGGTTGTACGAATTCACCCAGTTGTGAAAAAGCGCGATGCGCACGCCCGGCTGCCCGATCCAAGGCAACGCATCGTCTTTGTTGTACGTCAGCCCCAGACACGGCCCCGGCTCGCCTGGCGCCAGCGTCAGCCGCTTCGTGTAGAAATAAACGCCCTCGTCGGGGGTGCGGGCGCACGGGCGCCGGTTGCCGTTGACGAAGAGCTGCGCGATCGGTTCGGCCTGTTGCGAGAGCCACGGCACGTCCGCCACCCACAGCCTGTCGTTATGTTTGCGCCAGCCTCCGACGCGCACGCCGCCGCTGACCACGGGGGCCGCGCCCGGCGCCGCCTCATAGGTCACACCGGAGTCTTCCGGCGTCAACGCCAGCGGCTCGCCGAGCACATGTATGCCGGCCAACAGGCGAACCGTAACCGGCGTGGCAGACGTCTCCGCACGCCTGAGTGCCCGCGTGACATCCCGCGCATGCTGAAGCGTCGCGAAGGGCCTCCGCCTGGTTCCCGGATTCCGGTCAGAACCGCCCGGGGCAACATAAAACACAGTTCCGTCGGGTTCGTCGGCCCGGCCAGGAACCACGCGGCACCCCGACAACAGTCCCTGCATTCCCAGCGCCACTACGACGCCGAAGCCCGCCGCCACGGAGCGGAGCCCATTCGTCATGGTCATCTTCTTCCTCCTAGGTTAAAAATTTGTCGCACACCCGTTCGCCTGGCGGATCGGAACGCCACTCCGAATCGCCCGTCTCACTGCTGCGCAACGCGGAAATACGCGATGGATTCGCGGCCAGACGCCAGTTCCTTGGCCCGAATCTGCCACAGGCCCACGCGATCATTCTTGGCAAGGTTGAGCGTCACATCAAGCAGTCCGTCCTTCGCACCGTAATAGCCGCTCCACTCGGACGCGCAGCCCGCAGGATCCACGATGTCCACGCGAATCGGCACAACCGCCGCAATCGGTTTCTGGTCATCGCCGACGACAGAAATCCGGCACGCGAGCGACGCTCCTCTTTCCACCGCGTTGTCGGCGGCGATGGCCACCCCCCCGATCGCCTGATCGGAGACCATCAGCACACACCCCTCGCACGGGCCGAATGAGCGGCGGATCTGCAGCCGTCCTCGGCGGGATTCCGTCTCCAGCTCACGCCCCGCGACCAGATCGTAGACATGCCCGCGTTTGCGGCCCAGTGAAAGCGTCGCGTCCGAAGGCAAACCGTTCTCCATCACCAAACCGTGCTGGCCCACATAATCACCGAACTCGCGCCGGTCGTTGACCGCGAAGAGATAGTCGGTTGTGCCGCAGGCGCGGCAGCGCGTCACCACGTCGGCGGTCGTCGCGTCACCGTAAGGATGGTAGCGGCCGTCGAGCGCCTTGCGAAGCTCTTCGGCCTGGGCGATCAGCGCCTCGCGGTCTGCGGCGGCCTTGCGCGTCCGCGCGCAACTCTTGAGCGTGATGTCCGCCGTGATCGCCGGGCAGAGCCGCTCGTCGCCGATCACAATTCCGCCCTTGGACTGGAACGCCTTGACCTTCGCGACCACGCCGGCGGTCAACACGTCGCAATCCATCATGACCAGCACGCGGAACCCGTCGAGTCCACGCTTGATGACCGTCTCGTCAAACACGATCTCGGGCTGCAGGTGCGCCCACATCAGCATCTGATACGCGTCGCCGGACCAGCCGTTGCCCCAGCCATAGGTTCCGCGACGCGCAAACATCTGCGAGGCAAAACTCTCCAAGAAGGCCACGTCGGAAGGGCGGTCGGGCACCTGCAGCAGCATCGGGCCGAGTGGTTCGACCACCTCTCTCACCAACCGGCGCAGCTCGTGCCGCGTCTGCGGGTGCGTGTAGCGGTAAGAGCCTTCTCCCGTCCCCGGCACCAGCGAGCCCCAACCGTGATACATGATGCCCTGCACCGGCCGCGAAAGCTTGGCCCAAAACGCTTCGCGCAGATGCATCGGCGCGATCGTCGGAAACGCTGCGTCGGGGTCGGTGTCTTCCCAGGGAGACTTGGACGCCTTGGCAACCTCGTCGCCCTTCGCCGCTGGCGCGGTCTGCGAGCGGTACCAGATGATCTGCGTCATCTTCATCACCCGCTGCGGCTGTGCCGCCCCCCGCGCCATGGCGAAAAGCTCGTCCGTGGCCACACCGATGCGAATCGGATCGGGATACGAGTAGGTCCACTGCGAAACCACGTCCGCCGCGCCGCCGCTGCCGTACACGCTCGCGACGCGCGCGGCCGGGTCGTGAAACGTCCAGACGTCGGAGCGTCCGGCCGATTTGAGTCCCTTGTGCAGTTCCGTGTTCAGCCGATTCCAGCCGTCGCCATCTTTCCAGTACCACGACAGAAAGCGCAGGGTCGGATCGTCGTCGCGGATCACGCGGTCGGCCGGAAAGTCTTTCAGCTTGGTGTAATCCGCCCCGCCTTTTCCCGGCGTGTCCGCAGGATAGTCCTGGCCGGTCGTCTGACGGCACGCCGCGCGGTCGTGCGCGTGCCAGCAGACGTTGGCGCCGTCGCGCACCTCGGTGTGCAAAAGCGCCGCCTGCCAAGCGGGGAACGCGCCATACGCCTGAGCCACCGATGCGCCGACGTTGAAACAGAACGGGGCCATTTCCGGCATTGCCGCACAGAGCGAGGGTTTGTCGTCGCTGCTCTTGCCTTGTTTGTCGATCCGCCGGAACTCTTTTTTTGCGTCCGCCGCCCAGTGTCCCGGCGAAAGGGTCGCGATGATCCCGAGGTCGTTCGCCAGCGCCGTGTTCAGCATGCGTTTCACCTCGGCGACCTTCGCCGGTGAAGCCGGCGCGACCGGCTTGCCGGCGGTAAAGATCTGCGCATAGTCGGCGCCGAAGCCGAGGCAATGCGTGAAGCCGAGCTCTTTCAGGCGCGGCAGCTCCTTGAGGACACCGTCCGGCCCGTAGAGTCCCCACATCACCACCGGCATCCGCGCGGGCTGACGCGCCACCAGCGTCACCGGGAACGTTTCCTCGCTCGTATAGGGCGCGTCGCCTGGAATCGACACGCGGGCCCGCACCGTATACGTCCCCGGCCGCAGCGACGTGTCGAAGGGGACTCCGATCGTCTGCTTCGCGCCGGGTGCCAGATCGGGCAGCGAGACGTGCTTCGTTTCTGTTCCGTCGAGCGTGAAAGCGACCGTCGCCCCCTTCATTGCGACCCGCTGCAGGTTGAACACCGCGAAGACGAGCGGCGGCGCCTGCTCCATCCGCACGAAAACGTCGCGGTCGGACTCGCACCAGACCGCAGCCGAGCGGAACTCCAGCACGCCGTTACAGAGACGCACCTGCGCGATGTAGCCGGGAAAACCGTGATACAGGCTGCCGATGCGGTCACCGATGGAAAGCGGATGGTTGCCCGCCGCGATGCCGCCGCGACCCGGTTTGCCCGCGCCGCCCAGAGCCGCGCCGTCGCGGTAGAAGCGTCCCGCGCCCGCCCCGTCGTAGGTGAAGGCGACGTGGTGCCACACACCGGCCTCGTAAGCGGCCGGATCGGAAACGTAATGCTCCGAGTCCTCGCCGAAACCGAGCCGCATGTTCAGCCGCCGCTGGCCGCTCTTGTCCGCCACGCCCAGCGTGAGCTGATAGTCGGTGTGGGCGACATATTTCTTGTCCGCCAGAAACGCTTCGGGATAATCGGCGAGCTCTTTTTTCGGCTTGATCCACATTTCGAGCGTGAAGGCGCCCTTGGGCGAAAGCGCAGGCGCGTCGGCGACGACGGCCGCGTGGCGCTTGTCCTCGACCGGATAACCGCAGAACGATTCCAGGCAAGGCCCGAACTTGCCGTCAGACGCGATGGCCGCACCCTGCAATTTCGCATCGAACCCCTTGCCGGAGGCATCCTTCAGCTCCCCGAACGTCCACAGGCCAATGACGTTCGTGCCGGTCGCGTCCGCGCCTGTGTACGCCTGCCGCCACGGCTCGCACAGCCGCGGTTCGCCCTCCCCCGTCGCCGTGAGCGTCGCGGCGATCAGGAAAACGGAAAAACAGCTTGCCAGCCCCCTCAAGCCCCGTTCAATCTTCATGACTCCCCCTTCGTCGGTAACTACTATACTGCACTTCCGGGCGATGCTGTCAAGGAAAGGCCTGAGGCCTCGTCAACCCGATACGACCGTCACCCCGCGTCCGAGTCCGGGGTTGCCGCACCGCCCCGAAACCTGCCCCCGCCCGACCGCGTCGAAGACCACCAGACCCGCTAACGCATCAAAACGATTGCCGCGCCACCGGCCACGAGGCGCGAAATTCGTCCTGATAAAGGCCGATCTTTTCGACGGGAATCTTTTGGAAGCCGACTTTAAAGGCAGGCGAGTCGTCCTTGAGGCGAAAATCGCCAGCCTTCTCATCCACGAATTTCGGATCGAGGTCGAGCAGGTTGTACTGGAAGACCAGATACGGATAGGCCTTCTTCTCTATGCCATCCCACTTGCCTTTCCACTGGATGTTGCGGGCGACCACGTTGCCCTTGGGCGCCATGCGGTCGGGGTCATCGAGAATGCCCGCGAGCGTCGGATAGCGCGACCGCCAAGGCTCTTCGTTGTAGGGCATATCCGTGACGGTCTTCTCCAGCTGATTGGTGCTGTGCGCCTGCCAGCCGAGGCCACGGGCATCGATGTGGAGCGCCGGCGTGCATTCCACGAAAACGTTGTTTTCAATGGTCGTGTCGTGGCCACCGCCGATGAAAGCGGCACTGGAGACGCGACAAAAAATGTTGCCGGAAATGAGCGCGGAAGAGAACTCGTCGTCGAGGTAGACACCGACACATCCCTTGCCCTCGTATCCCGTGATATCATGCAGATAATTGTAGCGGATGACGTTCCCGCGCATGCTCCAGTTGTATCCGCAGTACATGGCCCCGGCGTCATTGGACTTCATGACGACATGGTGGATCTCATTAAACTCGATCAGCTGGTCGTTGCCGCTGAAGCCGATGGCCATGTGCGGCGCATCGTGAATCAGATTATGTGATGCGCGGTTGCCCACGCCGTCGAGCCGGATCGCCGCGCGGTAGACCGGTTTCCAGAGGCTGTAGTGATGGATGTGGTTGTTCTCCGCGACAAGTCCGCCGGGCGTCAGCGTCTTGCGGTCGCCCCCCGTCAGGCTGATGCCGCCCTGCGCGGTCTGATAGATGTCGCAACCGGCCACGCGGTGATTCCGCCCCGAAACGCCCACCGCCGAACCTCCGACGTTGCGGATCACGCAGCCAAGGATCCGATTGCCGCTGCCGCCGGAGACAGAGACGGCGTCACCGCGGCTCCCTTCCAGCGTGAACCCGCGCAGCGTCACAAAGCTTGCCTTCTCCATTGTCACCAGCCTTGGCAGAATCGAGACGAGAGCCCGGTCGCTGTTGGGATCGGCAGCCGGCGGCCAGAAGTAGAGAATGCCGCTCTCGCGGTCCAAATACCACTCGCCCGGCTGGTCGAGCTCGCACAGCAGGTTGAAGGCATAATACCACTGGCCTTTGCGGAACCCGAAGGCGTGCTGCGGTTTAGAGGGCAGGGTGATGATCCGCTGCTCGGTGTCGATGGACTCCACACGGTACCGCTGGTCGGCCCAATCCCAGAACCAATAGCCGTGCAGCATCACATCCTTCTCGCCGACCCAACGCTTCGGGCGGTCGCCCTCGTAAGTAAACGCCCCGGTCATGCTCCCCTTGGTGCCGCGGATATGATAGCCGTCCTGCACCTTCAGCTCGCCGATCGAAACCGTGCCGTTGTTCGGCCAGCGGGCCAGTGTCGTCGGCTTGTCCGCGAAAAACAATTGCAGCCCCGGCATGGAGGAAGTCCACGAGGGATCGGATTCCATCTGGCCGAGATCGGTCACGTCCTGCGCCTTGAGATCCGCCTGCCACACCTTCGTACGCGCAGTCTCGTCCAGCCGCGCGAGCACGGCGGCATCCGTCACGCGCGACCACCCTGTGACGACGCGTCCGCCGACCAAAAAAACCCTCTCTCCCTGGCGCGACCGATACATGACGGGCGCATTGCTTGTTCCGCTATCCGTTTCCGTCAACAGGAATGGTTTCTCGAGTTGATAGGTGCCGCCCCGCACCTCGACGGTCACGCCGCCCTCCGGCAAAGGGCCCTTGGCCTTCAGCTCACGCACCGCGTCCCGCGCCCGCTCCAGCGTGGCGAACGGCTGCGCCGCCGTACCGGAATTGCCATCGTTCCCGTCGGCCGCCACGCTGAAATCAGCCGCCACCACCGTCTGCCCCGCAAACACAAGCAAAAGCAGACCCCCATGCACACGACACATCTTGCCCCCCCTTCCTTTGGACCGAATATGAACCCGCGATCCGAACGGCCGAACGAATCACTCGCCTTTGACTCTCCGCATCGCGTCACGCGCCACGTCCGGATGCATATTCTGGATCGAACGGGCCATCCGCTCGACCGCCTGCGAAACTTCGGCGCGGAGGCCGGGCACGTCCAGCAGCGGCAGCGCCAGAGCCAACGCGTCCGGGTGCGCCACACCCGCCAGCGTGTTCAGGATCAGTCTGCGGTCCGCATCGCTGCGCGCACCGGCCAACAGCTGACGATAGCGCGCGATCAGAGCGGCATCCGGCTGCGCGTTCCCCTCGCCCGCCATCCGGACCAAGCCGCGCAGCGACAAGGCGCGTTGCGCATCGCTTCCGGGGCTGGCATAAACATGCGCCACCGTGTCCCAAGCGGCAACCCCTCGCCAAGCCGCCAACGCATGCAACGCCGCCTCGCGTTTCCGGATATCACCGTCTGCCAAAGCTATCTGCACCGACTCGAGCGATGCGGCATCGCCGCCGTCGGCGATGCGGACCAGTCCCTGTCCGGCGGCACGCGCCACCGGCTCATCGGCCGAGACCGACAGCTCCAACAGCACCGGCACCGCCGTACGGCCGCCGCGGCGCGACAGCACATCGACCAACGGCAGCTTGTCCGTCCCTGCAGCGCGCCGCAACGCCTCAACGATCACCTGATCGACGGCCTCCCCCCCGCGCAGATTTACAAGTGCGCTCCGGACATCTTTTTCCTCGTCGGGCGTTGCCGCGGCCTTTACGGCTTGGACCAGCATCGCTACGGCCGAGGCGTCCTCGAGCTTCCCCACTGCCGCGACCGCCGCCCGCCGAAGGTCGGAGTCCGCCGCGCCGACCTGTGTCCGGATGGCCGCACGCGCATCCGCATCACCCCGGCACGCGAGCGCTTCTATCAGGAGAGTCTGCTCTGCACGGGGCAGACGCGGCAAAAGTCCGCCAAATTCTTTTGAGACGCCCCCTCCGGACAAGGCCGCGACACGCTCAACCGCGACCGGCGCAAGCACGGGGTCTGGCGGCACGGCTTCAAGCGTCTTGCGGATACGTTCCAAGCCTTCGTCTGCATCGCATTTCAGCATCATGCCGAACGCGCCGCGCCGGACATGCGGCGGAAAATCCGCGCCGACGCAATCGGCGCATAGCGCGGCTGCGGTCTGCGGATCACCCGCTGCGAAACGTTTGTCGGCAAAAGCCAGCAGTGCCCCCGCCACGACATCCGCATAGGCGGAATCGGCTTCTCTCCGAAGCGCGGAAACTGCCTCCCGCGCTTCGGCCGTGTCGACGTTGCCCAGCGCATGAACCGCGGCGCGCACGACGGCGGCATCCCCGTCACGGAGCAGCCCGATGAGCGGCTTCACGGACTCCGCCTCCGCGCGTTGCCCCAGCGTGACGACAATCTGGACCCGAGACACGCCTTTCGCCTCCGCCACCGCGGCGCGCAGGTGGTCTCCCGCCAGCACGCACGGCAACCGTCCGAGCGCGAAACAGGCGATGCCCACCGTTTCGTCCTGTTTGAGCAACGCGGCCAGCGCGGGCACTGACGTTTCGGTGCCATAGACGGCCAGCGTGTAGCACGCGAACCGCTTCGCCTCGAAAGAAGCGTCGGCCGCGAGCATCCGGATCAGCGCAGACTCGCCTTCGGCGCGCCGCGCGGGATTCCCGGCAGAGTCACGCAAAAGCTGTTCGAGTCGCCGCAGCGGCTCCTCGCTCATGCCCGACTCGTATTTCAAGGCCGGCGCGGCGTGCATATCGGGTCCGGCCAAAACCGGCACGGACAGCAAAACCGCGACCGCAACCCATCCGAACGGACGAAGAAATTCTTTCATAGTTCTGCCCTTTTACACGCACCACGGCGCACGCGGCTCACGCCGCAACATGCGGTTCGCTTCTTCGCAATCGAACTGTTCGCGAGCCGGATCCCATTTCAGCTTGCGGTTCAACCGCGCGCTGATGGTCATCGCCTCCACAATGCTCTGTGCGCGATGGCCGACCTCGGGATTGCACAGCGTCGGGCGCCGGCTGCGGATCGACTGGAGAAGGTCCGAGATATGGCCGCTGGCATCGCTCCATTTCGCGCCCGTGCCGGCCCGCAGTCCCAGAATGGATGCGGGGTGCGCGGTCACCAGGTCCGTCTCATCGTCCACCTGTATCCAGCCTTCATCGCCGATGAAGCGGATGTAGCGGTCTTTAAATGCGCCGCGCTGGCAGATCACGCCGTTGACGCCACTGGCGTAGCGGCACCGGAATGTGCCTGAGAGGGCGGTCTCGCTCATGAACTTCGCGGGGTCGGGCCAAACGATATCCGACGTCTCGAACTCGACAGGTCCGGTATCATCCGTTCCCAACACCCACTGCATCTGATCGGTGTAATGCGTGCCCATGTCGGTGTGCATGCCTTCGCCCGTATCCCAGAAGCACGTCCAGTGATGTACGCGCCCCGGCACAAAAGGGCGCCACTGGACAGGGCCCAGCCACAGGTCGTAATTCCACCCTTCGGGGACCGGTTCCGGTTTTCCGTGCGGAACGGCCGCACCCGTCCAGACCTGCGACTCGACCGTGTGCACGCGGCCGATACGCCCCTGACGCACCATCTCGCGCGCGAAGCGGTAAGACGCGGTGGAGCGCCGCTGCGTGCCAGCCTGATAGACGGTGCCGAACCGGCGGCACGTCTCGACAAGCTGGCGCCCTTCCGCGATCGAGAGGCTGATCGGCTTCTCGCAATAGATGTCCTTGCCGGCGTGCGCCGCAAACATGGAGGCCATGGCGTGCCAGCGGTTTCCCGTGGCGATGAGCACCGCGTCGATCTCTTTGCGGGCAAGCAGTTCGCGGAAATCTGAAAACGTCCGGCAGTCTTTCGATCCGTAGTGGGCATCGATCATTTCTTTGGCGGAGGCGAGCCGGTCCGCACGGGCATCAGAAACGGCCGTCCATTGAATCGCGGGCTGCCAAAGGAAATTCGGCAGAATGTGGCGCGCGCGGTTGCCGATCCCGATGCCGCCGAAAACGATGCGGTTGCTCGGCGCCGTTCCGCCGTCGCGCCCGAGCACGCGCCCCGGAACAATCATCGGCGCAACGGCGAACAGGCCGCAACGCCGGAGGAAACCGCGCCGTCCAAGACGAAGCGTCACACCGTGTTTCATGTCACCTCCGTACTGGCAAATGCCTTGGGTTTGGGATCGAGCGTCAATGGCTGCGGATGAAATCGAGGCAGAACTTCACGTCGTCGAGCACGTGCTCCGTAATGTTCTCGTATTCGACGGCGACGTGTCCGTTAAAGCCCGATTTCTTCAGTTCGGCCAGCACGCCGGACATCTTGCCGATGCCCTGACCATAGGGAACATCGATGCTCTCCTTCTTGGCCTCCATCACGTCCTTGAGATGCACGGAAAGGACGCGCGGGCCGAACCGCCTGACCGCTTCAACCGGATCAAGTCCCGACCGGCTAATGTGGCCCGTATCCAGCGAGAACCCCATGCGGGGATCGCGGTTCTCCATCAGCGAAAGAAGATAACCGGGATCCCAGTTCCGATAGCCCGGCTTAGCAGGGTCCTTCGGATGGTTGTGGAAACAGAGCCGGATGTCATACTCTTTCACCATCTTCTCGACGAGATCGAGCTGGTCGGCGGGGGGCTCGCCGGTCAGTCCGCGCAAGCCGAGCTTGCGCGCGAACTCGAACAGCTTGCGCACATTCGCCTCGACGTTCGCCTTGTCTTGGAAGACCGCGTTGTTGAAATAGGCGTTCACCGCCCTCACTCCCGCCGACTGCAATTTGGCCTTGAGCGCCGCTAACTGCGCGTCTGAAAGGTTCTGGTTCAAAACGACATCGGGATGCTCAGGGCTCAGCTTCTGCCAGAGGAAGAACTCGATGACCTCACCGCCGCAGGCCTGCGTTTTCTCGACCGCCTCGAACGCCGTGAGATTCCGGAACGAATAGGCGGCCACTCCCGCGTCAAACGCCCCTGCGGACGCCGCCAGCGTCACCAGGCCGGTCCCCAACACGACACTCTTCAAATTTAACATGTTTCCCCCTCATCGGAATTAAACGTCCTGCGCGCTGCAATCAGACGCAAAGCACATCATTTTCAACCCATCTTTCGTTTTCATTATGCGGGGAAAGAGACAATGAAGTCAACCATCGAGTCGGAGGATACGGCCGAAGATACGGCAGGCATCCCGCGCCCCATTCGCTTTTTTTGAGCGCGGCGTTTCGTGCGGGTTTCCCCAAAAAGAGACAGGCGGGACGCATTGCGCATCCCGCCTGTCTTTTTCATTCCGGAATCACTCGGCTCAGTTGAAGACCTCGTCGAGCTGGCTCTGCGCCTCAGCCTGAAGCGACGCCATGTCCTCTTCGCTGATCGGCTCGGCCAGCGGCACGAGCTTGATGTGGCGGTGCAGCGGGAAGCCGGTGCCGCCGGGGATCAGGTGTCCGAGGATAACGTTCTCCTTGAAGCCGCGCAGTTCGTCCACGCGGCCCATGGTGGCCGCGTCGGTCAGCACGCGCGTCGTATCCTGGAAGGACGCCGCCGAGATGAAGCTGTCGGTTTCGAGCGAGGCCTTGGTGATGCCCAGCAATGCGGGCTGGGCTTCGGCCGGGCGCTTACCTTCCGCCACGATCTCTTCGTTGATCTCCAAGAAGCGCTGGCGCGTGACCTGCTCGCCCCACAGGAAGTCGGTATCGCCGGGGTTGGTGATGCGGACTTTGCGCAGCATCTGGCGCACGATGATCTCGATGTGCTTGTCGTTGATTTCCACGCCCTGCAGACGGTAGACCTGCTGCACTTCGTTGACCAGATAGCGCTGCAGTTCCTGCGGACCGCAGACGTCGAGGATTTCCTGCGGCACCACCGGACCTTCGGTGAGCTGCTGGCCCTTCTTGACGCGGTCGCCCTTGAACACGACGACCTGCTTGCCCATCGGGATGAGGTGCTCCTCGTTGTGGCCGGTGATCTCGTCGCGCACGACCAAACAGCGCTTGCCGCGCTGATGTTCGCCGAAGTCAACCACGCCCTCGATACGGGAGATTTCCGCCGCATCCTTGGGCTGGCGCGCCTCGAACAGCTCGGCGACGCGCGGCAGACCGCCCGTGATGTCGCGGGTCTTCGCCTCTTTACGCGGCGTCTTGGCGAGCATCATGCCGGGGGAGACCTTTGCGCCTTCCTTCACCATCACGATGGCTCCGGCCGGGATGTGGTAGAAGCCCAGAATCTCGCGGGTCGTCGGGTTGGTGACGATAATCTGCGGATGCAGGTCTTCCTTCGTCTCGAGCACGAGCAACGTGGTCGTGCCGGTTTCCGCGTCCTGGTCGCTGCGGACCGAGACGTCGTCGACGAAGTCCTGGAACGACACCACACCGTGCTTCTCTGCGAGAATCGGCACCGAGTGCGGATCCCACACGGCCACGCGCTGGCCAGCCTTGACGGCCGCGCCGTCCTCAGCGAGCAACACCGTGCCCATCTGCAGGTTGTAGGTGTCGATCTCGGTCCCCTCCGCGTCCACGATCTGGATGGTACCGTTCTTGTTGAGAACGACCGTATTGCCTTCGTCGTTGCGCACCGTGCGCAAATCGAAGTACTTGATGAAGCCCGCGTTCTTGAGAACGATTTCCGGAACCTTGGCAACCGTCGACGCCGTGCCACCGATATGGAACGTACGCATCGTCAGCTGCGTGCCAGGCTCGCCGATGGACTGAGCCGCAATGATGCCGACCGCCGTGCCGATCTCCACGGGGCGTCCCGAGGAGAGGTCGCGGCCATAGCACTTCGCGCACATGCCGTGCGGCGCGTCGCAGGTGAGACCGCTGCGGATCCAGACGCGCTCGATGCCGGCGTCCTCCAGCAGCTTGCAGGCCGCCTCATCGATTTCGGCGTTGGCCGGAATCAGCACCTCGGCCGTGGCCGGGTGGCGGATATCGTACAGAGCCGTACGGCCGAGCACGCGGGTCCGCAGCGGAATGAGCGTCTCGTCGCCTTCCTCCACCGCTTCCACCTCGATGCCGTTCACCGTGTTGCAGTCCTGGATCGTGATGATCACGTCCTGCGACACATCGACCAGCTTACGCGTCAGATAGCCCGCGTCGGCGGTCTTCAGAGCGGTATCGGCCAAGCCTTTGCGCGCGCCGTGCGTGGAAATAAAGTATTCCAACACGCTGAGGCCTTCGCGGAATGACGCCGTGATCGGGCGCTCGATGATCTCGCCCGAGGGGTTCGCCATCAGTCCGCGCATACCGGCGAGCTGACGGATCTGCAGTTTCGAACCGCGGGCCTTGGAGTCCACCATCATATAGACGGGGTTGGTCTCGGTCGGGTTCTGATTCGCTTCCGTGACGTTGCGGTCAATCGTCTTATAGAGCTCGTCGGAAACCTTCTCGGTCGTCGCGGTCCAGATATCGATGATCTTGTTGTGGCGTTCGCCGTCGGTGATGACGCCGGTCTGGAACTGGGTGTCGACCTTGTCGACCTCGGTATAGGCGTTGGCGATGATCGCGTCCTTGATCTTCGGGCGGATCATGTCCTTCAGGCCCATCGAAACGCCCGCAAGGCAGGCGTGCTTGAAACCGAGCGACTTCAGCTCATCCAGCGCCTTGACGGTCCGGGCATGCCCCGAGACCTGATGGCAGTGGAGGATGAGATCGCCGAGCTTGCTCTTGTCGATCTTGTCGTTGACGAAGCCCAGCTCATCCGGCCAGATCTCGTTGAAGATCACACGGCCGGCCGTCGTCTCGATGATGCGGACGTCCGGGTTGCCGAAGCGGCGACCCTTGGTGCCGTAATCGGGATTGCGGAAGCGGATGCGCGTGTGATAACGGACCGCGTTATCCGCCAGCGCGAAGTCCACCTCGGCCGTGCTGTTGAAGAGCGGCAGGTGTTCGTTCCCGGCAGGCGCCTTGCCCGCGATCTTGTTCGCGAGTTTATCGGCCTGGCTCGGGATCGTCAGATAGTAGATGCCCAGCGCGATGTCCTGCGTCGGCGTCATGATCGACTTGCCGGAGGCCGGCGAGAAGATCGAGTTCGAGGCCAGCATCAGCAGGCGGCTTTCGAGCTGCGCCTCGACCGACAGCGGCACGTGCACGGCCATCTGGTCGCCGTCGAAGTCGGCGTTGAACGCCGTACACACCATCGGGTGAATACGGATCGCCTCGCCTTCGATCAGCACCGGCTCGAAGCTCTGGATCGACAGACGGTGCAGCGTCGGGGCGCGGTTGAGCATCACCGTCTTGCCCTTGGTGACCTCCTCCAGAATATCCCAAACCTGCTCGTCGTGACGCTCGATCATCTTGCGCGCCGTACGGACGGTGTGGCAGATGCCCTTTTCCTTCAGGCGGCGGATGATGAACGGCTCGAACAGGGTCAGGGCCATCTTTTTCGGCAAGCCGCACTGCGTGATCTTCAGCTCGGGGCCGACCACGATCACCGAACGCCCGGAATAGTCGACGCGCTTGCCGAGCAGGTTCTGGCGGAAGCGGCCGGTCTTGCCCTTCAGCATGTCGCTGAGGGACTTGAGCGGACGGTTGCCCGCGCCGGCCACGGCGCGCCCATGGCGCCCGTTGTCGAACACGGCATCCACGGCCTCCTGCAGCATGCGCTTCTCGTTGCGGATGATCACGTCCGGCGTCTTGAGCGAGAGCAGGTTCTTCAGGCGGTTGTTGCGGTTGATCACGCGGCGGTACAGGTCGTTCAGATCCGACGTCGCGAAGCGGCCGCCCTCGAGGGGGACCAGCGGGCGAAGCTCCGGCGGAATGACCGGCAGGCAGTCCAGAATCATCCACTCCGGATGAGCGCCGCTGACCCGGAAGCCGTCGGCGATCTTCATGCGCTTCGTGATTTTTTTGCGGGTCTGCTTGCTGCGGGTGTTCTCGATCTGCTCTTCCAGATCCTGCATGAGCTGGTCCAGGTCCACCTTGTTGAGCATGCGGCGGACAGCCTCCGCGCCCATCATGGCTTCAAAATTCTCGCCGTACTTTTCGAGCGCCTCGTGGTATTCCGCCTCCGAGAGCAGCTGCATGCTCTTGAGAGGCGTCTCACCCGGCTCGATCACCATGTAGTCTTCGTAGTAAAGAACGCGCTCCAGCTCGCTCGCGGTCTTGTCCAAAACAAGGCCGATGCGGCTGGGGCTGCACTTGAAGAACCAGATGTGCGAAACCGGCACGGCCAACTCGATGTGGCCCATGCGCTGACGGCGCACGCGCGACACCGTCACTTCGACGCCGCAGCGGTCGCAGACCACGCCCTTGTGCTTGATCCGCTTGTACTTGCCGCAGGCGCACTCCCAGTCGCGCGTCGGGCCGAAAATCCGCTCGCAGAACAGACCGTCGCGCTCCGGACGGTAGGTCCGGTAGTTGATGGTCTCGGGGTTGCGGACTTCGCCGTGGCTCCAGGAACGGATGGTCTCCGGCGACGCGAGCGTAATGCTCACGGCATCGTAGTGCCCGCCTGCATCGAACATCCCACCAAACATTTCTCGTGCTGCATAAGGATTCATTGTGAACCTCCTGAGGGGTCGCCTTAGATTCTCGGGAATTCGGCAGCCGGCGCGGCCGTCTCACCACCCAACAACTTCATGTCAAGACACAGTCCGCGCAACTCGTGCATCAGCACCGAGAACGACTCCGGCATGCCGGCGTCGAGCGTGTTCTGCCCCTTCACGATGGCCTCGTAAATGCGCGTGCGGCCCCCGACATCGTCGGACTTGACCGTCAACAGCTCCTGCAGCGCATAGGCCACGCCGTAGGCTTCGAGAGCCCACACCTCCATTTCGCCCATACGCTGGCCGCCGTACTGCGCCTTGCCGCCCAGCGGCTGCTGCGTGACGAGCGAATAAGGCCCCGTCGCACGCGCGTGGATCTTATCGGTCACCAAGTGGTGCAGCTTCAGCATGTAGATCTGGCCGACCACCACGCGCTGATCGAAAGGATCGCCCGTGCGGCCGTCGTAGAGAACGGTCTTGCCGTCCTCGCACAGCCACGCGTTGCCGCCGATCTCCTTCTCCTGTGCCTTGCGGGCCTGGCGCAGAAGCTGATCGATCTCGTCCTCTTTCGCGCCGTCGAAAACCGGCGTGGCGGCATAGAAGCCGAGCACCTTGCAGGCCACGCCGAGATAGGTTTCGAACAGCTGGCCCAAGTTCATGCGCGACGGCACGCCCAAGGGGTTCAGCACGATGTCGACAGGCGTCCCGTCCGGCAGGAACGGCATGTCGCAGTCGGGCACGATCTTCGCGACGACGCCCTTGTTGCCGTGACGGCCTGCGAGCTTGTCACCCACCGAGAGGTTCTTCTTTTCGGCGATGTAGACGCGCACCTGCTTGATCACGCCGCCCTCATCGATGATTCCATCGAGTTCGGCGAAATCACCGCCCCCGCCCGGCTCGGACAGCTCGGCGAATTTCGGACGGAACCCGTTGATGATCTCCTCGATCTTCTGCTGCACCGGGCTGTTCTCGATCTGGATATGGTCGTGAGACTTGGCCAGCCGGGACAGCAGCGTCTTGGTGATCTTGCGGTTGGCGGGAATGATGATGTCGCCCGTCTCGACGTCCAGCACGTCCAACGGGATCTTCTCGCCCAGAAGAATGTTGCTCAGCGCGGTGGTCAGCTCCTCTTCCAGCGCAGCCTGCTTCTTCTTGCGCTCTTCCTCGACGTCGCGGATCTCTTTTTTCTCTTCCGGCGATGCGGCCAGCGAGAGGAACGGGCGGCGGGCCTCCTGCTGGGAGGTCACCTTCACGTCCATCACGATGCCGTACACGCCGCTCGGAACGGTCAGCGACGTGTCGCGCACGTCCGCCGCCTTCTCGCCGAAGATCGCGCGCAGCAGGCGCTCTTCCGGCGCCAGCTCGGTCTCGCTCTTCGGCGTGATCTTGCCGACCAAGATATCGCCCGGCCGCACTTCCGCGCCCACGCGCACGACGCCGTCCGCGCCGAGGTTCTTCAGCGCGTCCTCGCCCACGTTCGGGATATCGCGGGTGATCTCTTCGGGGCCCAGCTTGGTATCGCGGGCACCGACCTCGAAGTCTTGGATATGCACGGAGGTGAACACGTCATCGCGCACCACCTTCTCGCTCACCAGAATCGCGTCTTCGAAGTTGTAGCCGGTCCACGGCATGAAGGCCACCAGCAGGTTCTTGCCCAGCGAGAGCTCGCCCCGATGGGTGGCGGGGCCGTCGGCCAACACGTCGCCCTTCTTCACCGCCTGTCCGACCTTGACGATCGGCTTCTGGTTGAAGCAGGTTCCGGCATTACAGCGACGGAATTTCTGCAGCGCGTAGCGGTAAATGCCTTTGGCGTTCTCGCTCTTCTTCGCCTTGCCCGACGGCATTTTGCCGTCCGTCGTCACGATGATCTCGGTGGCGGAAACATAGGCCACGACGCCGTTGCCCTCCGCCAAGACCGTCACGCACGAGTCCGACGCCGCGCGCAGTTCGAGGCCGGTCGCCACGAACGGGCGCTCGGCCTTCAGGAGCGGAACCGCCTGACGCATCATGTTCGCGCCCATCAGAGCACGGTTGGCGTCGTCGTGCTCGAGGAACGGGATCAGGCCTGCGGCGATCGAGACCACCTGCATCGGCGAAACGTCCATGTACTGGACGCGCGCCCGCTCCACGTCTTCGAACTCGGTCTTGTAGCGGCACGTGACGCGCTGAGCAACGAAGCTGCCGTCAGGCTTGAGTTCGGAGTTGGCCTGCGCGATCACGAAGTTCTCTTCCTTGTCGGCAGAGAGGTACTTCACCTCATTCGTCACCTTGCCGTCTTTGACGACCAGGTACGGACTTTCGATGAACCCGTACTCGTTGATGCGCGCATAGATGCCGAGCGAGGAAATCAGACCGATGTTCGGTCCTTCCGGCGTCTCGATCGGGCAGATGCGGCCGTAGTGCGAAGAGTGCACGTCGCGGACTTCGAATCCCGCGCGTTCGCGGCTCAAGCCGCCCGGGCCGAGGGCCGAGAGACGACGCTTATGCGCGAGGCCGCTCAGGGGGTTGGTCTGGTCCATGAACTGGCTCAGCTGGCTGCGCCCGAAGAAGTCCTGGACGACCGCGGAAAGCGATTTGCTGTTCACCAGACGGGCCGGCGCGAGCACACCGCTCGCGGGATCGAACAGCGTCATGCGCTCGCGGATCAGGCGCTCTGTGCGCGCCAGGCCCACACGGCACTGGTTCTCGAGCAGTTCGCCCGCGGTGCGGATGCGGCGGCTGCCCAGGTGGTCGATGTCGTCGACCTGATCTTTGCCGACGTAGATGCGCAGCAACAGACGGATCGCCTCGATCACGTCAACGCCGCTCTCGTGGAGCGTGCGCAGATCATTGGGGACCTTGCCGGTCAGATTCAACTTCTGGTTGATCTTGTGGCGACCGACCTTGCCCAAATCGTAACGGCGGGGCTCGAAGAAGAGGCGCTTGAGCAGCGTCTTCGCGTTCGACGAGGTGGCGGGGTCGCCAGGGCGCAGACGTTTGTAAATGTCCTTCAGCGCATCCTCCTCGGAGTGGATGCCGGACTTCGCGTCCTCGCGCAGGGTCTTGATCAGCACACCCTCATCGACCGCGACGTCGACGACGTCGATCTTGTCGAAACCGGCGGCGGAGATCTGTTCCAGAAGCGCGGGGGTGATCGGGTCATAGCGGCGGGCCAGCACGGCCTGCGACTCGACGTCAATCAGGTCGTCTTTCATGACCAGCATCTCGAGCGCGTCCGCCGTGTACGCCTTTTTGACGGACAGCGGCTTGAACGTGTAGAAAAGCTTCAGGATTTCTTCGTCCGTCCCGTAGCCGAGAGCACGGAGGAAGGTCGTCGCATAGAACTTGCGGCGGCGGCGGCGGCGGTCCATGTAGACCCACATGATGTCGCTGGAATCGAACTGGATCTCGATCCACGAGCCGCGGTCCGGGATCAGCCGCACGGAGAAGAGCGTCTGGCCGTTGGGATGCAAAGCCTTCTCGGAACAAATGCCGGGGGAACGGTGCAACTGCGAGACGATCACGCGCTCGGCGCCGTTGATCACGAACGCGCCGTCGCGGGTCATCAGGGGAATTTCGCCCATGTAGACGTCTTCCTCGCGGATCTCATCGCCGTCTTTCAGGCGAAACGTCGCATGCAGGGGCGCGGCAAAGGTGCTGCCGTCGGCAAGGGAAGCCAAGGCGTCCATTTTCGGCTCGCCCAGCTCGTACTTGACGAAATCGAGCGTGTAGCGCCCGTCATAGCTGTCGATCGGGAAGACCTCGCGGAAAATGGCCTGGAGCCCCTTCTCCTCGCGCTTGCCGGGTGCCGCGTCGATTTGGAGAAAATCCTGATACGACTTCGTCTGGATCTCGATCAGATCGGGCGGCTGGATGCCGGCCTTGAGCTTGCCAAACACTTTACGTTCAACCATTGCCTACCTCAGGTTGGAATTGTGAATGTGACGCCGCCAAGTGAAAAACCCCGCACGCCAAGGCCGAAGCCCTGCCGCCCGCTGCTGATCGGAATGCGATGTTCTGTCCGCCGGTTATGAATGGAAGTGTGGTAAGCAGCCACTTGGTTAACTGATTCACGCTTCGGCAGACACTCGCATCAACGGATCACCAGGTGCGATTCATCTTTCTTTTGGCAACTGTGAAACGCGATGACCTTTCGGGCACTCCGGCTCGGGGCGTTTCCGCCCGTTACCGGAAAGCGAGGACTGCCCGGGTCATCACTCGGGCAGTCCCCACGGTTCGGATCGACGAAGTATTACTTCACTTCGACTTTGGCGCCGGCCTTCTCAAGCTGCTCTTTCAGCTTGCCAGCCTCGTCCTTGCTGACGCCCTGCTTGACCGGTTTCGGGGCGGCCTCGACCAGGTCCTTGGCATCCTTCAGCCCGAGGCCCGTGATCGCGCGCACTTCCTTGATGACGCCGATCTTGTTGGCGCCAGCCTCAGCCAGGATCACGTCGAACTCGGTCTTCTCTTCGACCGGAGCGGCGGCGGCGGCGGCCACGGGGGCGGCGGCAGCCACGGGAGCGGCGGCGGTGACGCCCCACTTCTCTTCCAGGGCCTTGACCAGCTTGGAGATCTCGAGCACCGAGAGGTTGCTCAGAAAATCAATCACTTCTTCATTCGTCATTTCGCTTGTTCCTTTTTTGTGCAACCGCACGCGTTGTTTCGCGGGCGGGATTCCCACAGGTGCCACCGCTCATGAAGCGGCCGTTTTCGCTTTCGCGCCCGAGAGCACCGGCACCCGCCGGCACTCCGCACCCCGTGGTTTTTACGACACTCGTTATGCCGCAGATCCGTTCTTTTTCTCTTCGTACGCCTTGAGGGCGTAGAGCGCGTTAAGCAGCGGCGCGTTGAGCACGCGCACGAGACTGGTGGCAGGAGCCAACAGCGTCCCCAGCAGCATGCCGCGCATCGCGTCCTTCGACGGCAGCTTCGAAAGGGCTTCCACGTCCGCGGCGCTGAGTGCCGCGGTTTCGAGGCTCGCGCCTTTGATCGCCGCCTTGTCGTTCTTCTTCACGAACTCGACCAGGAGCTTGGCCACCTCGGTCACATCGCCTTTGCCAGTCACGACCGCCGTCGGCCCGGACAGCATCGAGGAGACGTCCGCCCATCCCAGATCCTTCGCGACTTTGCCAAGATAGGTGTTCTTCACCACAAACGCGCGCGAATTGAGCTTGGCCAGACCTTGGCGCAGCGTCGTCAGCTGCGTCACCTTCAGGCCACCGTAGTTCAGGATGAAACAGAAGTCGGAAGCTTTGACACGCTCGATGACCTCATTCAAGATTGAAATTTTTTCGGTTCTCATTGGATCGCTCTCCCGTGTTATTCAGCAGCGGCTTCTTTGACCACCACGCGCACACCCACGCCCATCGTGGAGCTGACCGTCAGGGAGCGGATGAACGTGCCCTTGGCACCCGCGGGCCGCTCGGCCCTGACCGCATCGACGATGGTATTGATGTTCCCGACCAGCTTGTCGGCGTCGAAGCTGCGCTTGCCGCACAGCACGCAGACGTTGCCGGTGCGGTCCATGCGGAAATCGACCTTGCCGCCCTTGGCGGCCTTCACGGCGGCAGCCGTGTCATCCGTCACCGTGCCGGTCTTCGGGTTCGGCATCAAGCCGCGGGGGCCGAGCACACGAGCGATCTTGCGCACTTCCTTCATCGCGTCCGTGGTCGAGATCGCCACATCGAAGTCCGTCCAGCCGTTTTTGACCTTTTCGATCAGATCCTCGTAACCGACCTCTTCGGCGCCGGCCGCGCGCGCCTCGTCGGCGAGCGTGCCGCCCGCGAAAACGATCACGCGGACGTTCTTGCCGGTGCCGTGCGGAAGATTGACCGTGCCGCGGACCGTCTGGTCCGATTTCTTGATGTCCACGCCGAGCCGCATCGCGATCTCGACCGTCTCGTCAAATTTCGCGCCCGCGTTCGCCTTCACGAAAGCCACCGCCTCTTCCAGACTCACCGGTCCGGTCGGGGCTTTCTTCTGGGCGTCGATATACCGTTTGCCATGTTTCGCCATGATCCGTGTCCCCTTTGATTAATCAACAACCTCGATACCCATGTTGCGCGCGGTACCTTCGATCATCCGCATCGCGGCCTCTTCGCTCGACGCGTTCAAATCCGCCTTCTTCATCGCAACGATCTTGCGGACCTGTTCGCGCGTCACCTTGCCGACCTTGTCGCGGTTGGGAACGCCGGAACCCTTGGCCAAACCCGCCTCCTTCTTCAGCAGGGCGGAAGCCGGGGGGCTCTTGAAAACGAGTGAAAAGCTGCGGTCCGCATACACCGTGATCACCACGGGGATAATCAGACCGGCCTTGTCTTGAGTCTTGGCGTTAAACTCTTTGCAGAACGCCATGATGTTGACGCCTTGAGCACCCAGCGCGGGGCCCACAGGCGGCGCAGGATTCGCCGCACCGGCGGGAATCTGCAGTTTCACGGTACCCGTGATTTTCTTCGCCATGATCGCACCTACTTGTCTGTCGTGGCCCTCCCGGCATCCCCACCGGTACATGCGAACCACAGTTGACGAGCCGTCGCCGCGCTGACGCGCGACACCTTCCCGGAAAATCCGCTACGCGTTTTCGTTGACCGCGCGCTCGACCTGCCAGTACTCCAGCTCGACCGGAGCGGAACGACCGAAGATCGCTACAGAGACCTTCAGTTTGCCCCGGTCGGGATCCACTTCATCGACGGTGCCGCTGAAACTCATGAACGGTCCATCGATGATCTTGACGGTCTCGCCCGGCTCGAACTGAACCTTGGGCTTGACCTTTTCTTTCTTCTCGGCCACTTGGTTGACGATCGCGTCAACCTCGGCCGCCGACAACGGCATCGGGCGCTCGCCGCCGATGAACCCGATCACGCCCGACGTTTCCTTCAAAAACCGCCAGGTGGGCTCCATCACATTGCGCCCCTCATCATACAAAGCCAAATTGATCAAAACATAGCCGGGGAAGAACTTGCGCGTCACCGTCGTCTTGACGCCGTTCTTGACTTCAGAAACCTTCTCGGTGGGAATCACCACGTCGCCGATGTACTCCCCCATTTCCTCGATCCGCACGCGCGCTTCTATCGACCGCTTAACCTTCTGCTCTTGGCCAGTCAACGTGTGCAAAACAAACCATTGCTTCGTCATGGACGACTCCCCGCGTTACGCATGGATCAGCTGCAGGAAAAACAGGATGGTCTTGTCGCAACACAGCACCACCACGGCCAGAATCACAATAAAAGAAATCACCACCAACGTCGAATCGATCAGTTCCTGACGGTCCGGCCATGCGATCTTCTTGAACTCGACACCGACCTCGCCGAGATAAGCTCCCAGACTTTGGATGACTTGCTTCACGTTACTCATGTCTCAGGACCCTTCGGTCAATCCGCTATCAAAATGCGAAAACCTGTTACCATTCCGTTTCGGAACAGCGACAGATAGCGCGTTCATAACTGGCAGGCCAGGAGGGACTCGAACCCCCAACACCCGGTTTTGGAGACCGGTACTCTGCCAAATTGAGCTACTGGCCTAAAGTTGCGTCTGGACTACTTCGCTTCCCGGTGCAACGTGCGTTTCTTCTCCGTCGGACAATACTTCTTCATCTCCAGACGGTTCGTCATCGTACGTTTGTTCCGCGTGGTCGTATAATTGCGGCGCTTACACTCTGTGCAGGCCAAAATAGCTAATTCTCTGGGCATATTCGCCTCGTTGGCTTCACTGAAACCCGTGCCGCGTCCGGAGCGCCGAAACGCCCCGGACGGACACGCTCACAGGAAGCTTCTTACTTGACAACCTTATCCACCGTGCCAGCGCCGACCGTACGGCCGCCTTCACGAATGGCGAAACGCATCTTGTCTTCCAAAGCGACCGGCGAGATCAGCTTGACGGCGATCTCGATGTTGTCGCCAGGCATGACCATTTCGACGCCTTCGGGCAACGTGATGTCGCCCGTCACGTCGGTCGTGCGGATGTAGAACTGCGGACGATACCCCTTGAAGAACGGAGTGTGGCGGCCGCCCTCTTCCTTGCTGAGGACGTACACCTTGCCGTTGAATTCGGTGTGCGGGGTGATGGTGCCGGGCTTGGCCAGAACCTGGCCGCGCTCGACATCCTCTTTCTTCGTGCCGCGGAGCAGGCAGCCGATGTTGTCGCCGGCCTGGCCCTGATCGAGCAGCTTGCGGAACATCTCGACGCCCGTGCAGGTCGTCTTCGCGGTCGGGCGGAGACCGATGATCTCGATTTCCTCGCCGACCTTGATGACGCCACGCTCGACGCGGCCGGTCACCACGGTGCCGCGGCCTTCGATCGAGAACACGTCTTCGATCGGCATCAGGAACGGCTTGTCCAACGCACGCACCGGCTCGGGGATGTAGCTGTCCAAAGCTTCCATCAGCTTGGTGATGCACTCGCACGCCGGATCATCGGGGCTCGTGGCCTTGGTGGCCGGCAGGGCGGAACCGCGGATGATCGGAATCTCATCGCCGGGGAACTCATACTTCGAAAGCAGCTCGCGGATTTCCATCTCGACGAGGTCCAGCAGCTCCGCGTCATCGACCAGGTCAACCTTGTTCAGGAAGACCACGATCGCGGGAACGCCGACCTGGCGGGCGAGAAGGATATGCTCACGGGTCTGCGGCATCGGTCCATCCGCCGCGCTCACGACCACGATCGCGCCGTCCATCTGCGCGGCGCCGGTGATCATGTTCTTGACGTAGTCGGCATGGCCGGGGCAGTCAACGTGGGCGTAGTGACGATTCGGGGTGCCGTACTCGACGTGCGAGGTGGCGATCGTCAAAATCTTGGTGGGGTCACGGCGACCGGCGGACTCGGAAGCCTTGGCGACCTGGTCGTAGCTGATCGGGGCGTTGAAACCCTTGAGGGACTGAACGTTGGTAATCGCTGCGGTCAGCGTGGTTTTGCCATGGTCGACGTGGCCGATCGTGCCGACGTTGACGTGAGGCTTCTCGCGAACAAATGTCTCTTTCGCCATTTTGGTTTCCTCCTGTGAGTAGTGACAAAAAATCCATCGTCAAAGCTGGAGCCAACAAGCAGAATCGAACTGCCGACCTCTTCCTTACCAAGGAAGTGCTCTACCAACTGAGCTATGTTGGCCTTGTCCATCACCCCCTGCGGGGCAAAGAACCCCTTACCCAATATCCTTCGGGCTTCAAGGAAAACCCTCAGGCATCGTGCAGGAGTCCATCAAACCTTGCCAATGTTCTGTTTCCCGTCTTTCCAAAACCGAGTTCCGGAAAAAATGAAAACTTGCTTAGATTACCGAATGCCATTCCGGATGTCAATCCGACACGAAACTTTTTTTCGCGAACACACGCTCCGGCTTCATTTCACCAGCAGCACGCCGTCCGCCTCCAGAGTGAGCGGCATAGCCGCTCCTCGCCAGAAGAGCGTCACGTCCTGCGGCTCGCGCGTGGCGTTCGCAAGCACCACGGCCTCACGGCCGTCGGGCGCGCGGAACGCATTGTGGAAAACGGCCGGCGTCAGACGCTCGCGATAGGTGATCGCCGCACACGCCAATTTCGGAGGATGTGCCAGCCGGCCGTACATCAGCCAGGGCCGGCCTTCGCCGTGGTAGAGTGTCACCCACTGTTTGAGGAAACGCGCGTCGAGCGCAAGCCCGTCGTAGCGCACGCCCTTCGTGCTGCCGTCCGGCCGGACCGCCTCCAGCGTCAGATCATCCACCCAGGCCTTCGCCGCGCCGTTCACATGGCACATGATTCGCATCATCTCCGCCCCGGCCGGCACCGTGAAGTCCGCCGACACGCGCGTCCAGCCCGAGCCGGCCGGAGGGAACTTGAGCTGTCCGCCCTGCCCCGTCGATTTGAGGCCCGGCGCGAAGACCCCGAAGTTGATGCCGTTCGGCTGCGCCATGCGTTCGGTCTTCAGCCACGCGCTGAGGCGATACTTGCCCCCGGCCATGAAACCGCTGTCGCTCACCTCCACGTTCTGCGAGACCTGCACAACGTCGCTGCTGTTGGTGTTCTCGAGGCGCAGGCTCGACGCGCCGCCGTGCTTCTCATCCGTGTCGCTGAACGCCTGTCCGGTCCACGCCTTGCCCTGATATCCGCTCAGCTTTTCCCAGCCACGCAGCGCGCTGGTTCCCGCCGTACGCGCCTCGAAGACGCCGTTCACCAGCGCCTCGTCGTCCGCAAAGTCTTTCCCGGACGGCACCAGATGTGGCATCTGCCCGTCCGCCACGCAGTGGGCGAACATCACGCGGTCGTTGCCGCGCGGGTTGCTCTGGAAACACGGCAGATACTCGTGGTAGAGGTAGTTGAACACCGAGGCCCATTCGCTTCGCGCTTCGCAGTCGCGGTAGTCCTGCAGCCCCACAATGTGGTTGTACCACTCATTGGGCTCTTCGAAACACACCACTGAATCAGGCTCAGCCCTGCACATCGCCTCGCGCATGGTCAGCAGCTGCCGCGTGAACGACTCGGTCATCCATTGACCGCGCCCCTGCGGATGCCCGTGGTTCGCCGCGTAGCACGCGGGCCAGTTCGCGCCGACCACCTGGTCCACCTGCACCAGCTCGCAGCCGCGCTGCGCCAGCGGCGCGCAGATCTCCTCGTTCCACCAGCGGAGGGTCCAGGGATCGCCGCCGCACATGCAGGCGGTGTTGCCGCCTTGCAGCCAGCTCGGCACGCGGAGATAAAGCTCGCCGTCGCGCTGGTGGACCGCGTGCGTGCGCGCCACCGCGTCGAAACGCGCGCGGTCATCCCACTCGAAGCTGCCGTCCGGCCGTTTGTTGTAGGTCAGCGTCCAGTGGTAACCCGAGGGCCACGGAAACGCATGGCACCCCATCTTGCGCGTCTTCGCCACCAGGTTGGTGAACTGCTCGTCCGTCGGATAGATCGGGAAGTAGTCGGGCGTCACCCAGCTGCCGCGCTTCTCCCAACCCCAGTACGCCGTGATGAGCGGCATCTGCGGGAAGTACTTCTGCCAGTACTGCGTCAGCCAGCGCTCAATGCGCTCCGGGTCGGCCAGCCATTCGCGCCCGAACCGAACCATCGCCGGCCCGTCTTTGAGCCAAGCGGGCAGATCGCCGCGCTGCGCAAAGGGCGTCGCGCACCACGGCTGCGTCAGCGCCCACGCCTTGTAGAGATCCGCCGCATCGCGCCAGTCGGACGGCGCGCCGTCCGACCCGCCGCAAGCGGACATCACGACGTCGTATCCCTGCGTGTCCGCGCCGGTCGCGAAACACGGGCGAGACCAGCTGAACTCCACGCCGGCCGCCGTGCGGGTCAGGATCAGATCTTTGGGATACCCCTTGCCGTCCTCCGCCGCGGTGTAGAACCCCGCGCGGTCGTCGTAGTAACAGCCGAACGCCGCCGCCAGATTGCCGGGTTGGCTTCCCGCGCTCCGCCAGCCGGGCTTCATCGTCCCGGGCCGGCGGAAAATGCCGCCTTTGGCGGTTCCCAGCACGGCCGCGTCGTCCTCGACGCTCGTGCCCAGCTGCGCGGCCAGCGTCACGAACGGATACTGCACCTTCTCAAGCACCCAGCCGTCCCGCATCTGCACGGCGATGCCCCAGCGCGCCATCGCGTCGCCCGGCTTCGTCCGCACCGTGCAAACCACGCGGGCAACCCCTTGCGTGAAGCCCTCGTAGACCAGCGTCGCGCACGTCCCGCCGGCCCCGTCCTTGACATCGGCAGTGAAGGCCTTCGCATCCGCGCTCGACAACAGAAGCTCTGCCCCAGGCACCGGTGCCTGCTGTGAGAACGTCAGGCTAAACAGGTTTGCGGGTTTCTGCCCCACGGCCGCGAATTCCACGCCCGCGCGCGTTTTGAGCGACACGACCGCACCCTTCTCCGCACGCCCCAGCGTCAGCGCGATCCGCTCGCTTGTCACCGTGATCGGCACGTCCTCCGCCTGTACGAAGCAAGCGCACGCGAGAACAAAAGCCCCCCATCCAAACATCATCCTCATGTTTCAAATCTCCTTGGCAGACTCCCCAAAATAAAACGCCCTTCACGTGTTAACGGTTTACATCCTATCACGCGCGTGCGATCCGGCTCAAAGGCTATTTTGCGGTTTGTCGGTTTTCGCGCCGACCGTTCATAACGCCGCCCGACACTCCCCTTCCGCGTCGATGGCAACCGTTCAATGACCGGAGCGAGCCGCCCTCGCCTCATTCAAAAGCGGTTTGCGCCACCTTGCCTTTTTTCATCCCCAGCACGCGATCCCCCAGCGCAAAAGCTTCCTCAAGATCGTGCGTCACATAAAGGGCCGTAAAACGCTTGTATTTGTGCCATTTCTTGAGTTCCGCGACCAGCGAGGACTTCATTCCCTTGTCGAGGCTGTTCAGGGGTTCGTCGAACAGCACCACCTCGGCATCGGAGGCCAGCGCCCGCGCGAAGGCCACCCGCTGGCACTGCCCGCCGCTGAGCACGTCAGGCTTCGCATGGCGATACGACTCCAAATCGATCAGGCCCAGCAGGTCCTCGACGCGCGAGCGGATCGCGTCCTGATGCAGGTGCCGGACCCGCATGCTGAACGCGATGTTCTCGAAAACCGTCAGATGGGGAAAGAGCGCGTGCCGCTGAAACACCATGGTCACGGGTCTCCGCTCCGGCGGGACGCGCGTCAAGTCGCTGCCGCCGATCAGCACGCGCCCGGACGACGGAGCCTCCAGCCCCGCCAAGATCGAGAGCAGCAGCGTCTTGCCGCAGCCGCTCGGACCCAGCAAGATGGAGAAGGCCCCGCGCTCGATCGTGAACGAGACGTCCTCCAGCACGCGCCGGTCGCCGAAGCGTTTGCAAATCTGGTCGCACGCGATCATGCCAGCCTCCTCGCCGCTTCCGGCCGGAACGCCAGCCGCAGGGCGGTCAGCGCCAGGAAAGAGAGCGCCGACAGGCAGAACGCCGCGGCTCCGGCGGACGCCAGGTCGCCGGCGGTGGCGCGCGTGTAGATCGCCACGGGCAGCGTTTCTGTGACCCCCGGGATGCAGCCCGCCACCATGGCCGTCGCGCCGAACTCGCCCAGCGCCCGCGCCCAGCACATCACGAACCCGCTGATCAGGCCGTCGCGGCTCAGGGGCAAAATCACATGGAAGAACGTGTATCCTTCGCTCGCGCGCAGCAGCGCCGCGGCCGCCGGAATCGAGGGCGGGATGGCCGTGATCGCCGAGCGCACCGCCCGGATATAGAACGGGAGGGCCACGAAGAACTGCGCCAGCACGATGCCGGCTTTCGTGAAGATCAGGCCGACGCCGGCCCGCCCCAGCAAGCCCCCCAGCGGCGCGGCGGGCGAGACGAGCAGCAGCAGCGCCAGCCCGGCGACCATCGGCGGCAGCGCCACCGGCAGATCCAGCAGCGTCTCCAGCGCGGTCTTGCCGCGGAACTCCCGGCGCGCCAGCACATAGGCCACCGGCGTCCCCAGCCCCATCGCCAGCAGCGCCGCGCACAGCGACGTCTGAAGGCTGACCCCCAGAACCGGAAGTAGCGAGCCGTCCGTCAAAGCCCGGCCCAGGACCGTCGGCGACACGACGAACACATGGCCCAGCGTGCCGGCGACAAACAGCGCCAGCAGCGCCGTCAACCCCACGCAGAGAACTCTGAACGCTTTTGCCATGCGTCACACCACCTTTGTCGCCTGTCCGCCGAAGCTCGCCTCGAACACCGGCCGGTGCAGCTCGAGCACCTCGTGATCATCTAGATCGCGCTTCAGCCGGCGCGCCTCCTGGCGAACGGCCTCGGTCAAGCGCCGGACCTCGTCGAAGCTCAAAACAATGCCGTGCGCCGCAAAGAACGCCTTGACGCCCGCCGCCCCCGAGTGCTTGCCCAAAGCAAACGCGTGGTCCGTGCGGCCGATGGCCGACGGCGGATAGGCCGCGTACGCGAGCGGGTCTTTCAGCAGGCTGCGCACGTGAATGCCCGACTCGTGCCGTAGAGCCATCGCGCCGGTAACGGGTTTCGCGAGCGGCACCGGCCGCCCCGACGCCTCGGCCGTCAGCTCGCACAGCGCCATCAGCTTTTCAGGGGACCACGCCAGCGGAACGCCGGCGGAGTACGCGAGCGCGAAAAGCAGCTCTTCGAGCGGACAGTTGCCCGCGCGCTCGCCCAATCCGTTCACCGTGCAGTCCAGCGTGTCGGCCCCCGCCTGCGCCGCCGCCAGCGTGTTCGCCACCGCCATGCCGAGATCGTTGTGCGCGTGGAATGAAACGCCCAAGCCGGGCGCAGCCGACTTCACGCGGGCAATCAGCGCGGCCGCGGTGAACGGGTTGAGGATGCCCACCGTATCCGAGATGCGCACTCGGAACGCGCGCAGCTCCGCAACCTGCCGCACGACGCGGTCCAGAAACGCGGGATCGGCGCGCCCGGCATCCTGCAAGCCCACCGAGTAGCGACAGCCGGTCTGCGCCGCAAAGCCGAGCATGCTGTCGAGATGGTGAAACACCCAGTCCCTGCAGCGGTCCATCGACGCCAGCAGAAGGTCCGAGACGGGAAACGACACGTTGACCGTGCCGATCCCGGCCTTGACCGCGTAATAGACGTCCTCCTCCAAGGATCGGCACCAGCACGAGAGCCTCATGCGGTACCCCTGCGACGCCAGGACGCGAAGACCGGCCAGCTCTTCGGCGCCCATCGCCGCGGAGCCGACCTCGGCCTCATCCACGCCCAGCGCGTCGAGCGCCGCGGCGATGCGCAGCTTGTCGGCCAGTGAGAACACCACGCCCGGCGCCTGCTCGCCGTCGCGCAACGTCGTGTCGCTGAAGCTCAGTTTGTTTGTCGCGTCGATCATGATTTCCCTTTCTCCGCTCGCAGGGCGCTCGCCCTCCTGTGCCGCACCGTCAACAGGCGGGCGAGTCCCAGTCCTGCCGTCCACCTCAGAATTTCGCGTTCACCTCCCAGCGCAGGAACACGGCGGTCTCGTCGGTCTCGTAGTAGTCGCCCGGCTCGAAGACCTCGAGCTGGACGGCGTGGTTCAACTCGCTGCGCTTGCCGAAGAACCCTTTCAGCAACGGCGCCTCGTAGCGCGCATAGGTGAGGTAACCCTTATACGTGTCGTCCGTCCCGTTCATGGGCCGCAAGTGCCTGTCCTATAAACAGGAAACATGCCAATGCGGTTTACGCCGTATGCGGGAGTGCGTTCTTGAATTCCACAACCCGCTCTCACGCAGCGTGTTAACGTCTAGGCCGAATTCTTCGCGGCTCCTTGTAAGGCGGTTTTCCGTATCGCCGGCGGGATCGGAAAGGATTGTCACTTCGGCGCGCTCCGGCGGCCCGCCGATCTTCGTAACGTGTTCGCGTTCATAGCGATTGAGGAGCCGTGCGCCCGTTTACGGACACTTCTGTCGACAGTGAAAGGATTGTCGTGTCCTGAAGGGCGACTTCTTCCTGTTTGTTTCTCTTTTCAAATACAGACAAGAATGTCGTCATGTGCCATATGTACTTCAATCGTTACGATGAACATTGCGTTTATGTCGTTGAAATGTGGCTCCTTCAAGAGAATGGCCTCCATGGCATAAGACCTGCTTTTCAGACGGCAGGTAAACGATTATGCACTGTGACCACATGGCTGACGGCTGCGACAGGACCATCGAGATGATGGTTCTTCGAAAACTCTGTGAATTGATGGTGCACTTCACCGGCCAAGACGAGTTGCTCCAACGGACATTGCGTCTTTTGGAGACGAACCTCGGCCTCGTGCGCGGCACGATCCTGTTGGTCGACTGCGATCACGAGCGGCTGATCGTGGGGGCCGCACACGGGATGAATGAGCCCGCGCAACTCTCCGCCGTTTATCACCGTGGCGAAGGCATCGTCGGCAAGGTGCTGACGACCGGCGAGCCCGTTGTCCTGAACCGCATCGCCGACGAGCCGGAGTTCCAGTCGCGCATCTTTCAGCGATCCCCCGAATGGCGTAAAACACTGGGGTTCGTCTGCGTGCCCATCCGTCTGGCGTCGGAAACGATCGGCGTGCTTTCAGTGGACGATCCAGGCCTGCGCGAAGTCAGCCACCTCAACGAGCTCAAAGACTTTCTCGGCATTGTCGCGCGCCTCATCGCGCATGACGTGCAGTACCGGTGCCAGCTCAAACAGGAGCGCGAAGCGCTCGAGCGCGAGAACGCGCGACTCCGTTCGGTGGTGAGCATGCAGGCGCAGCAACGCAAGATGGCCGGCAACTCTGACGCCATCCGCCACGTGCAGATGCGCGTTCAGCAAGTCGCGCCGACGCAGGCGACCGTCTTGATCCGCGGCGAATCCGGCACCGGCAAGGAACTGGTCGCTTCGGCCATCCACTACAACAGCACCCGGGCCTGCAAGCCGTTCGTGCGCATCAACTGCGCGGCGCTCAACGAAAATCTTTTCGAAAGCGAGCTGTTCGGCCATGAGAAGGGCGCGTTCACCGGAGCCGTCGCGCGCCGAATCGGCCGGATCGAAGAAGCCCAGGGCGGCACGGTCTTTCTCGACGAGATCGGGGAGATCTCCGCGGCCATGCAGGCTAAACTGCTGCGCGTGCTGCAGGAGTGCGAATTCGAACGCGTCGGCGGCAACGAGACGATCAAGGCCGACGTGCGCGTCATCGCCGCCACGAACCGCAACCTTGAAGAGGCCATGCGTAACGGCACGTTCAGAGCCGATCTCTATTACCGCATCAACGTCTTTCCCATCCCAATCCCGCCGCTGCGCGACCGCCCAGGTGACATCCCCGTGCTCGCCAACCACTTCGTTCAGAAGTACGCGAACCTGATGACGAAAACGCGGCCCCCGATTGCCGGCGAGACCATGCGGGAACTCGTCCGTTACGCCTGGCCCGGAAACGTGCGCGAGCTGGAGAACTGCATCGAGTATGCGGTCCTGCTCTGCTCCGGCTCGCTCCTGCTGCCGGAGCACCTGCCGCAATCCGTCAGGGCCAACCAGCCGGCCTGCAGTCCCGGCGACAATGACACCACGCTAAAAAGCCGCATCCACCAGATGGAATCGGCCGTGCTGCTGGATGCGCTCAAGAAAAAAAACGGCAACGTGTGCGCGGTCGCGCGGGAGATCGGCATCACATCGCGCATGGTGCGCTACAAGCTAAAGAAATTCCGCATCGATCCGCGCCGGTTTTCAAAAAAGGCTGCCGCGCAACTGACACCTCAATCATTCGCTAAACACGAGAGCCGTACCACCTGACGGGAGGAAACCATGATCTCGCTCGACGACGCAACCCATTCTGACATTCCGCAACTGTGCGATTTGCTCGGTTTACTTTTCACCATCGAGACGGAATTCATGCCTGATCTCGCGAAGCAAAGGAGCGCGCTCAACCTGTTGGTCGGCAACCCCCAGCGCGGTCGGGTCTTTGTGCTCCGCAACGGCTCCGAGCTTCTCGGAATGGTCAGCGTCCAATTCCTCGTCAGCACCGTCTGCGGAGGGGATGTCCTTTTGCTCGAAGACCTGATCATACGGTCCGGATTCCGCAATCGGGGTTACGGTTCAGCCCTGCTGGAACACGCCGTCGAATTTGCGCGGGGCGGCGGCTACCGGCGCATCACTCTGCTGACGGACAACATCAACGCGGGCGCGCAACGTTTCTACACACGCCACGGTTTTGTTCTCTCTCACATGACCCCGTATCGGATCGTCATCTAAAACAGGAGGGCTCCGCGTGACCGCGGAGCCCTCCCCGTTGTGTTCCCTCTGCGGGCAGAGGCCGATCCGCCTACTGCAGATCGTTGAACATCTGGAAAGCCTCGGCCGGCTTCATGCCCTTGTGGACAACCGCCGAGACCGCCTGAATCATCGCCGTGGGCTTCTCCGACTGGAAGACGTTGCGCCCCATGTCGACGCCCGCAGCGCCGCTCTGGATCGCCCTGTAGGCCAGTTCCAGCGCTTCCAGCTCCGGCAGCTTCTTGCCGCCCGCGATCACGATCGGCACGGGGCAGCACGACACGACCTTTTCGAACCCTTCGGTATAGTAGGTCTTGACGATGTTCGCGCCGTTCTCCGCGCAGATCCGCGAAGCCAGGCCGAAGTAGCGCGCATCGCGCACCATGTCCTTGCCAACCGCGGTCACGCCCATGACAGGAATGCCGTACGCCTGCCCGGCATCCACCGCCTGATAGAGGTTCGCCACGGTCTGCGCCTCGTACTTGTGGTCGCCGATCGCCACCATCACCGCCATCGCCGACGCGTTCAGCTTCACCGCGTCCTGGACGTCGATGACGACGTTGTTGTTGAGCTCGGTCAGGATCGAGGTGCCCGCATCGGAGCGCAGGCAGACCGGCTTGCGGCTGCTCGGCGGCACCAGCGAGCGCAGCACGCCGCGGGCGCACATCAGGCAATCCGCAAATTCGATCAGCGGCAAAATGCCCAGATCGATACGCTCGACGCCCGAGGTCGGCCCCATGATGAAACCGTGGTCGAACGCCAGCATCACGCTCTTGCCCGTCGCCGGGTTGAAAATGCGGCTGAGACGGTCCTTCATGCCCCAGTCGAGATTGCCCGAGCCCTTGAGAAAAAATCCCTCACACTTCTGCGCTTCGCCGATGCCGTAGTTCTTGCCATCGCGAATGTCATCCAAATCAGCCATGATAAAACTCCTTATTCCCTTTCCTACACCGACTTCGCAAATGCGGCGAAGATGCACGCCATGGAGGCGGCACCCGCGTCACACGGGCCGATCGAACGGTCGCCGAGGTTCTTCGCGCGACCGAACTTGGCGCGCATTGCACAGGTGGCCTCCGCGCCCTTCTTAGCCGCATCGGCGGCCTTGCCGAACATCGCGGCGACGCCGTCCGCCTGCGCCGACGACAGCGCCTCCGTCGCGGGCATGAGCGCATCCATCAATGTTTTGTCGCCCACGCGGGCGCGCGTGACGAAGCCGAGTTCTTCGAGGCCTCCGTTGAAGACCTTGGCGAGCGTCGCCGCGTCGAGTTCCGCCGCGCCCTCCGGAGCCGTATCGCTCATGCCCTGCAGCCACGAGCCGTAAAGCGTGCTGGTCGAGCCGCACGCCTCGTTCTGAAGAGCGTCGCTCAAGGCCTTGAGATAGCTCTTGAAATCCGCGCCGTCGGCTTTGGCCATCGCGTTGAAAGCCGTCACGATCGCGGTCCCATGATCGCCGTCGCCGCCCGCAGCGGCATCCAGCTCGGAGAATTTTTTTTCGCCCGCGCGGATATCGTCGCCGGCCGCGGCGATCATCGTCTTGAAGTTCTGAATCGTCAGCACAAGCACCTCTTGGGATTTAGGATCCAGGAAGGAGGATTTAGGAGTCTGAGAGGAACGCATTCCAACTCCTAAATCCTAACTCCTAAATGATCACTGCGCTACGCGGTCCAATACGGGGTGCGGGCCGTCGCCTTCAGATACTCCGCGTGGTCCGCGTCCAGCTTGCAGAGGATCATCTGGAAACCGGCCATCTCCTGCACGGTCAGATATTCGCCGCACGCGCCGGGAGTGACTTTCACGCCCTTCGCGGCCAACAGCTGGGCCGCCTTGCGATAGACGATCAGCATCTCCATCAGCGTGGTCGCGCCGACGCCGTTGATGATCAGCAGCGCGGTGTCGCCCGCCTTCACGCCGGTCGCCTTGACGAGCGGCTCGATCATGCGCGCGGCGGTCTCATCCGCCGTGAGGATCTTCGTGCGGCCGCCGCCGGCCTCGCCGTGCTGGCCCATGCCGATTTCCATCTCGTCGTCGGGCAGCACCGCGATCGTGCCGCCGTTCTGCGGATGCGTGCAGCCGGTCATCGCCACGGCCAGCGTCGCCATCTGCTGGTTGAAGCGCTCGCCGATCTCCGCGACCTCGTCCAGGCTCTTGCCCGCCTCGGCCGCCGCGCCGATCACCTTGTAAAGGGGGATGCATCCGGCCAAGCCGCGTTTCTCCTCGGGATCGATGTCGATCCCCGCGCTGATGTCCTCGTGCGTCACGATCTCGCGGACTTTGATGCCCTCTTTCTGGGCGTCGCGCAGCGCCTTGCTCGCGCTCATGCGGTCGCCCGCGTGGTTCAGCGTCACCAAAAGAATGCCGGCATCGCGCTTGAACATGCGCAGGGCCTCCAGCACTTTCGGCGCCCCCGGCGCGGCAAAGATGTCGCCGACCACGCTCGCGTCGAGCATGCCCTCGCCCACAAAGCCGCTCAGCGCCGGCTCGTGCCCCGCGCCGCCCAGCGTGACGATCGCAACCTTCCCCTGATCTTTCGGCACTGCGCGGGCCACGATCTTCTCGTTCACCAGCTTGACCTTGCCGCTGTAACACATCGTCAGTCCTTCCAGCAACTCCTTGGTCAGATTTGCCGGATCATTGATAAACTTCTTCATCGGCATGATATAAATCCTTTTCTCTTCGGTTGATCGGCGGGAGACCCAGTCACTGGCCGCACGTCCGGCCCGCGAAAATGAGCGCTCCCGCATTTCGAGTGTATCGCTCAGCCCAACTGCATCAGCTCGACCGCCAGCCCTTGATCGTAAATGAACGCGATCTTCAGGCCCGGCATCGGCTCGCAGACCGGCCACAAGACGCTCTTGCCCTTCACGGCCTCGGCGATGTTTTCGACCACGTAGGCCACGTGGGTGTCGCCCTGGATGGCGGCGGCCATCGGGCTGTCCGGCTCAAAATAGAGCCACTCCACCTTGTACGGGCTCGCGCCCGCGTCGGTCACCCAGACCTTGAGCGGCTCCACATACATCATGCCTTCCATCTTCTCGAAAACAGGAATCCCCGTGTGATGATACGTCATGACATCTCTCCCTTGTTGAACTTAGAAACCCACTCCCGGCACCGAGAAACGCAGGCCCGCGCCGTCGTGGTACGTCGCGTACTCGGTCACAATCGCCCCGTCCTTACCGCCCATCATGAAGTGCCACGTCTCGGGCGCGGGCAGCTTGTGGATCGAGCCATCGGCTTCCCACCGCTCGACATGCACGCTCTTGAGGTGCGGGATCTGGACTTTGGACAGCATCGCCTTGGCTTCCGGATACGTGTCGAGATTGGGCTCGCCGACCTCGCTGAATCCATACACATAACCGTGGCGCACCTGCCAACTCTCGATCTTGCAGCGGATGGCCTTGCCGTCCTTGTCCGCCGTGGGCAAATGGCGGTGTTCGGCGATGCTCTGGTTCGGGAGCAGATAGATCTCATGCCCGAAATAGCCCTCCGCCTTCTCATTCACCCAAATCACGCCGCCCATGCCGAACGAGGCGAAATCGCCCTTGGCGAAATCGACCGCCCAAAAGAAATTGTCGTCCTTTTTCAGCGCGCCGTAGACCGGCACGTTGAACCGGGTCATCATGTCGAAATAGGCCTGCTTGGCCTTCGCACCATCGAACTTCCCATCCTTATAGAAATCCGCGCTCTTCATCTGGATCGTCTCCTTGTTAGCCTTGCATCCGCAACACGCCGTCGAACACCCCGTCGTCAGCCCCACCATCCCCGCGCCCAAACCGGCAACCATCATGCCGACCAGCACGTTGGGAACAACACTCGTTTTTTTCATCAACCCATCCTTTCCCGTGATCGCGCCTGATGCGGCGCTAAGCGATTTTTTATCGTAATCTCATGATTTTACCTTACCCCTCCCCTCCTGTAAACCGGAATAACCGAGTTTTGACCGAGCCGCGGCCGTCACCCGCCGCAGCGGGACGGGGTTGCGGGACCGCGGGCCGACAGGTATGATATGCGGGCATGACAACCCCTCTGGCCTGCTGGATGATTTTCGGCATCACCTACTGCGGCATCGCGGCGGGCGGCGTACCGGGCCTGACGATCGACCGCACCGGCATCGCTTTGCTGGGCGCGATCGCCATGGTGACGACCGGCGTGCTACCGCTCAAATCCGCCCTCGCCTCGATCGACGCGCCCACGCTCCTCTTGCTGTTCGGACTGATGCTGGTCTCGGCCCAGCTCCGTTTGAGCGGGTTTTACGCGCGCGCCGCAGAGGCGCTCAGCCGACTGACGGCGCACCCCAGACGGTTCCTCTTCCTGCTCATGGCGGTGAGCGGCGTTCTGTCGGCGGTGTTGGTCAACGACATCGTCTGCCTCGCCTTCACCCCGATCCTGACCGTGGCCGTGCTGCGGGCTAGGCTGAACCCCATGCCGTATCTGATCGGCCTCGCCTGCTCCAGCAACATCGGTTCGGCGGCAACCCTCATCGGCAATCCGCAAAACATGCTGATCGGCCAGATGGGAAAGCTCCATTTCGGACATTTCCTGCTCTGGTGCAGCGTACCGACGCTCGCGGCCATGGCCGCCGCCTATGGCATCCTGCTCTTCCTCTACCGCGGCCGGCTCGCCAGCGAAAAACCGTCTCCTCCGGCTTCAGACCTTTGGCCTCAAACCGACGGCCAGCCCTCCTGGCAGATGTGGAAGGGGCTGCTGGTCATGGCGGGGGTCATCGCGCTTTTCTTCACGAGTGTGCCGCGCGAGATCACCGCGCTGACGGCCGGAGGGATTCTGCTGTGCAGCCGCCGCATGGACGTGCGGCGGCTGTTGGGCTTGATCGACTGGAGCCTCATCATGCTCTTCTGCGGGCTCTTCGTGGTGATCGCCGGCATTGAAACCACCGGGACCCCGGAACGTACCCTGTCCTGGCTGGCGAATCACGGCATCACCGTCGCAGCCCCTTTCGCGCTGACCGCCGTGGGTGCGCTGCTGAGCAATCTGGTGAGCAATGTGCCCGCCGTCATGCTGCTGGTGCGCTTTCTGGAAGGTGCCGGCAACGAGTCCTGGTACGTGCTGGCCCTGTCGAGCACGTTCGCCGGGAACCTCATCACGATCGGCAGCATCGCGAACCTGATCGTGATCGAGCAGGCGCAGCGGCAGGGCGTGTCGCTGAGCTTCAGGGAACACGCCCGCGCGGGCGTGCCGGTTACCCTCGCCTCGCTGGGCGTGCTTTTCGTCTGGCTGCTGCTGATGCGTTAAGCCCGTCACACGCCCGCCATCTCGGCGATGATCGCCCGCGCGGCGGCGGCGGGATCGACCGCCTCGAGGATGGGGCGCCCGACCACCAGGTGCGTTGACCCGTCCGCCACGGCCTGGCCAGGCGTCGCCACGCGTTTCTGGTCGCCGACGGCGGCTCCGGACGGACGCACCCCCGGCGTCACCAGCAGCGCCCGGGGCCCGAGCACCGCGCGCATGTTGGCCACTTCTTTGGGCGAGCAGACAATGCCGTCCGCGCCGTTCCCGCACGCGAGCAAGCCCAATGCCTCAACCTGGGCCTTCATCTCGCGGTTAACCCCGAGATCGCCGAGGTCGGACTGGTCGAGGCTGGTCAGAACGGTCACCGCCAAGATTCTGGGCGCGTTCGGGCCGCAGGAAAGAGCCGCGTCCTTGGCCGCCCGGATCATGGTTTTGCAGCCCGATGCGTGGATGGTCATCAGGTCTACGCCCAACGCCGCACCCGCTTTGACCGCGCGCTCCACGGTGCGCGGAATATCGTGCAGCTTCAGATCCAAGAAGACCTTTTTGCCGCGGCTTTTGACGGCGCGGACGACATCCGGACCCTCCGCGCTGAAAAGTTCCAGCCCGATTTTGTAGAATGAAACCGCCGCGCCGAGACGGTCAACGGTATTTTCGACTTCGGCGGTCGAGGAGACATCGAGAGCGACAATCAGTTCTGCCATACATCAAATCCTTTGCTTTGCCGCGTATTAAGCCAAAAACCGCCGGCGTCGGCAATAAGCAATCTCGATCCGATGCTCGCCATTCTCTGGTCCAAAATCTCCTTTTGGCTGGAATATCACGCCCCCTCTTGCGGACTCTTCAAAAAAGATGAATAATATAAACGGTCCAAGGCAATAAAGTGATTAAGCAACCGTTTAATGCGGTTGTTTAAGAGATGCGGCAGTGAATGGAAGGAGCCATTCCGGCGCGTCAGAAAGGAAGCACCATGAAAAACACAAACAAAACGGTTTTATGGGGATTGATTGCGGCGACATGTGTGATAACGGCGGGTTCGGCGCCGGCAGCCCCCGGGCCTCAAGGTGGGCCCGGACAACGCCCCGAGGTAAATCAAGGCGGCGGCGCAGGACAGGGACAGCACTCTGGCGGCAGCCCCCAGGCCCCCGGCGGCAACTCGGTCAGACCGGGAGGGGGCACCCCCCCATCCGGCGGCGGCCATCAAACCCCGAGAGGCCCCGGCTTCAGCTCTGGCCCCGAGCATCACCACGGAGGCTCTCCGCACGCTCCGAGGGGACCTGTTTTCGGGCCCGGACCGGGACCGGGGCCCAGCCCCGAAGGAGCTGTCGTCGGTCTTGTCATGGGCGCGCTGCGGGTGCCGACGCCGACCCCGCCGCCCGTCGTGGTGGCCGAGCCCGCGCCTGTCGTCGTGGCCGCGCCGGCGCCTGTCGTCGTGGCTCCGAGCGGCTATTGGCAAGAGCGCGAGAGCCGCGTGTGGGTCGAAGGCTGCTGGATCGAAACCTTCGACGCATACGGGCGCCGCATCAAGCAATGGCAGCCGGGACGCTGGGAAGTGAGACGCACGCGTGAATGGGTGCAGCCGTGACCCGTGAACAGGCGCGGTGATCGGCGAGATTCGAATCGGCCAGCGCTAGGCTTGGCACGATTCCAATCTGGGGCAAGCGACCGGCTTGCCCCTTTTCTTTTCCCCGTTCAACGTTCCGTGCGCGACGTTGAGCGTTTGCGCATCACGCATCCTTCGGACGCGACACCGCTTGGCCGTCGGGACCGAGCGCGGCCCGAGAGGAGCCGCAGGCGGCGAGCACCTGATCGGCCGTGCGGAAGTGGCACTTGCAGGTCTTGATCAGAACCTCCGGCCCGGCCTTCTTGATCAGTTCGATGGCCGAAGCCTTGACCTGCTCTGACGCGCCTTTGTGCGCTTGGATGCCGTACGTCTCACCTAAGCGGACAAGGCCGCGCAGAAACGCCTCGCGGGCGAGCACGGAGGCCGCGGCGACCGCAATGTCGGATTCCGCCTTATGCCGCTGCTCGAGCTTGATCGAGCGGCCCTTTTTCATCAGCGCCCGTTCGATCACCTGCTTCGCGCCGAACTGGTCGGCCACCGCGCGCGGGCAGTCCGGCACAGACTCCATCAGGTTCTCGATACAGCGGGCATGTGCCCACGCCAGAAGGGTGTTCACGTTGCGCATCTTGGCATAGAGCCGGTTGTAGGCCTCCGGGCCGATGGCGACCATGGCAAAGCGCTTGGGGCCGAGAAGCTGCCGTGTCTTGTTGCCGATGAAAAAAACCGCCTTGTCGGTGAGCAGTTTGCAGTCCTTCACGCCGAGGTCCTGCATGGCGTGCGCGAGGTCGGGATCCACATAAACCGCGCAAGCCACGAGAGGCCCGAAGAAATCGCCTTTGCCGCTCTCGTCGATGCCCATGTGAGGTGCAACGAGGTCGGGGTTCAGGATTTCCTCATACCCGACGGTTGCGGACTGGAGCACGTTCGGCTCGAGAAAAAAGAGCACGAAATCTTCGGCGCCTTTGCCTTGCACGAGGCATTTTCCGCTCTTATAGAGATTGACCACGCAATCCTGCGCCTCGACCGCGATCAGCGTGTGCGGCACCTCTTTGCGCTTGTAATTGCCCATGTTGAGCAGGATCTTGAGCGCCTCCTGCTGCTCCTTCGTAAGCACGAAGGTATACGAATTCTTTTTGATTTCCATCGCGTATTGATTACACCACAAGCGTTCGGGGGTGACAAGCCGGAAGGTCTACCAGCGGTAATATCGGTAGGGATCGTCGCCAGCCTCGGGGACGTCGAGATAGCAGCTGTTCAGCCACGCCTTCGCGACCGGCACCGCGAAACGTTCGGCCAGCGGCGTCTTGAATCCGGCGCCGAGATTGGCCAGGAGCCGCGCCGCCATCGCGTTCGCATGCCGCTTGCTGGTGCGCAGATAGGGCTTGGCCTTTTCGTCGATCTGCCACGGCGGGACCTGCCACAGCACCACGCGGCCTTTCCCGTGACGGATCACGCGCAGCGCCGGGCTCGCCGACGCCCGCTCGCCCTCCGGCACAGCCAGCGCGTCGAAGGTCATCCTCCCGTGCCACGCCCAATCGGCGTTGCAGAGCCCGTTCAGTTCTGAAGGCCGCCGTTCGATGCGCGCGAAGCACGCGTTCGTGCGCACGGTCGCAACCGGCACCGGACACCACGCCTGAAGATCCGCGTCGCTCAGCCCCAGACACAGGACGTTCATTCCCTGTTCCACGGCCTGAGCAAGCCCCTGCGGCGGCACCGCACCCGGCCCGGCCACCAGCAGCCGCCCGGAGGCACTCGTCTTCTCCACACCGTCCGGGACCGCGACCACCCCCATACCGCGCAGCAGTGTCTCGCACACTCCGCCCAACCCGACGGTCGCCCGTTTGGTCTCGGCTTGCGCCCGGTCAAGATAGTCCAGAAGGTTCACCACCAGCCGGTCGGCCACCGGATCGTTCTCGGTGCGCCCCGTCACATCCAACTGGCAGAAGATCACGCGCCCCCGACCCTCCACGTTCTCCAAGAGAGCGGCGTACTGGAGATCGAACTCGCCGTCGACCAGCGCCCGCCAGTCGCCCTTCGCCGGCTTCTCGATCAGGACCGACGCCACGTTGCCTCGGCTCCCGCATCGCCAGACATGCGTGTTCTCGAAACCGCACCACCTCCACTTCGGATCGTGCGTCTCCGCCTCGGGCAGCCCGCCCAGATGCGGCGGCAGCAACGTCGCCGAGCCAGTCCAGTCACGGAAGCACGCATCGTCGAACGGCTGCGTCACGGGATGCGCAAAGCGCGTGAAAAGCCGCCGCGCTCCGCGCTCCGCGATGCGGAATCCGAGCAACCTTTCCAGCACCGCCGCCCGCTGCTCGAACACCAGCACCCGCGCGCCATCGGCGACCTTGGGCAACCACTGGATACCCTTCTCGTCCAACGCCTCGCGGCCGATCACGACCACCTCGTCCAAGGCCGGCGCGCGGCCCCCGTCGAAGGCCGAATACGGGACCTGCAGGCGGTCAAACACCTTGGCGGTCAACCCGGCGGGATCGTAGAGCAGCACCGGCTTGGCCAAGACCGGTTTGGCCGGCGGCTTCACCGCCGTCACCGCCAGTTCGTCCACCTGCGTCGCCCCGCCTTCAAAGTTGAACACCGCGGTCAGCCGATACCCCTCGCCGTCCCGAGCCTTCTTCGGAAGCGTGAATTCCACAGGCACAACCGCTTTGCCGCCGGCCGCCACCTCGATCGTGCCGGACTTCTCGATCAGTTTGTCTCCCTTATTCCACAGCCGCCAGGTCCACGCCACGCTCTGTTTGCGGCGCCGATCATTGAGCACCACCAGACTCTTCTTCACCGTTGCGCCCGAAGGGAAAAGATGCTCCTTCGACGTGAACATCTCGGCAGGTCCGCCGATGAACGCGCAGTCCTGCATGTTCCAGCGCAGCATCGCCTTGCCGATCGCGGTCGGCTCGAAGGCTTCGGGCACGCCCAGGTCCTGGATGTACTGCCCGCCCGGCTGCGTGCGGTCAGGCATCAGTCCCGGGCATTTGAGGCCCTTGAGCGCGTCGGGCACCTCCGCCGTCGGCGTCGCCGCCATGCGCCGCCAAAAATCGCCCTGATCCCACGGCAGCATCGCCGACACTCCCCACGCGCGGTGCGAGCGCCAGTTGTCGTTCGCGAAAAGGGCCTGCACGCCCGTATAGTTCTGCGGCAGATTACGCAGCGGCTGATTGAGCGTGCTCCACGCGAAAGGTTTGCCCCTGGCCCACAGCGCCGCCTCGTGGTCCAGCGCCTTGACCGCCGCGTCGTCGTCGAGATACGCCGCGTCACCCCAGAACTGCGCCGCGAATTCGGCCGCCCACAGGCTCTGGAACGCCTCGCAGCGCCAGATGAACTGCGGCCCGCGGTAACTCGACCAGCTCGAAATGTGCGGCAGCCCCCATTCCACGAAGAAAAGCGGCTTGACGCCTTGCGTGGACCAGTGTTCGGTCCAGTCGCTGCGCTCCTGCACCGGCGCCCAGTTGAGGTAACAGTTCACCGTGTGCATGTCGCCCAAGTTGCCCGACTGATGGTGGTAGACCGGCCGCGTGGGATCGATCGCCTTGGCGATGGCATCCGTGAGGCGCGCCTGTTTACGGTTGCGAGCCCACCACATGTTTTTGGTGGCCTCGACTTCGGGAATCTCGTACACGCCATCGATCTTCATCGGATTCTGATCGCCGTAGTACCCGGTGCTGTTGTGGTTCAGCGCATAGAAAATCACCGCGGGATGATTCCGCGCGCGCCGGATCAGCCACGCGGTCTGCTTGCGGTAGAGCTCGGCCGTCTTGGGATCATCCAGCTTGTAGCCGAAATCTTTCATGTGCGGCAACGAGAAGGCCATCAGCATGCCCTTCTCGTCGCACGCCTCCAATAGACCGTCGAGATAGCCCACCGAACCCGGCGTGAAATCGTAGTTGCCGGCGATCAGCGCGTTGAACCCGTACTCGGCCATGCGCCGGCAGAGCTCGCGCGCGGCGGCCTTGCCGGCCTTATCGGCGCTGCCGTTCGCGCTGTTGTTGTACAGCGCGCGCAGATGGACCGGCGCGCCGTTCAACACGAAGTCGCGCCCCTGGATGCGGATCTCACGGAAACCGAAGCTCACCGGCGTCAGCGTGTCCAGCGCCTGGCCCGCCGCATCGCTCAGCGTCAGCGTCGCCGTGTAGCGGTTCTGCGGCGTGTCGGTGTCCCATCGCTTCGCGTCCGCCCAAGCCGCCGTGAAGCGCAGCGTGCCCGCCGCGTCGGGCGTCAGCGCGCCGGACTCGAACACGCGCTTCGCCTCGCCGCAGCCCGTCACCTCCGCGCGCAGCCGGTAACTCCCCGTCCCCAGTCCCTCGCCCTCCGTTGCGAACGTGATGGCCCCGTCTTTGACCGAGGTGATGACCTGCACGTCCTCGAGCCGCGCCGCGGCCGGCATGGCGCAGAGGAAAAGGTCGCCGGTGATGCCTTTGAGCTTCACGCTGGCCTTGTCGGTGATGATGCGGTCCGGCGCCATGAACGCGTTGCGCTCGGTGGTCAGCGGGCGCGCCGTCACCAGCAGCGCCAGCTCCTGCTCGGCGCCCGACTTGAGCGCGCCGGTCAGCTCCAGCTCGCCGCCCGGATACCACAGCTCGCCACACGCCACGCCGTCCACATAGGCCTTGGCGTGCGTCTGCAGCATCGTGAAGTCGAGCGCGACGCGGCGGCCGGCCCACGCCTGCGGCACGGTGAAGCGCCGCTTGTACCACGCCTGGTCGAACGCCGCCGCGCCGCCCCGTTCCTCCAGCCACGGCGCGAGCCAGACCGTCTGCGCGCCGGTCTCGAACTCGGGCCCGTTGTTCGGCCAGATGCCCGGCACCTTGAACCAACCCCAGCAGTCGCCCGCAGCCGGAACGGCTCCGGCGGCCTCGCCTTTCATGAGCGGACGGAAGCCCCACAGACCGTTGAGGCAGACCCGCTCGCGCGCCGGCGTGGTCTGCCGCCACGCGTCGCCGATGCTCCACGGCGCCGCCTCCGCCCCCGGCGGCAGCGGCGCATCCGCCTTGACCAGCGCGCGCACGCGGCAGACCGTCAGCGACAGGTTCCGGAACTCGACGCGCCCCGCCGCGCCCAGGTTGCACGGGCTGATCTGCAGCGTCACCGCATTCGTGGGGATCGGATAGACGCGCTCGCAGTCGGTCCACTCCGACGTGCCGGTCAGGCCGAAAACGTTCGGCCACTCACCCACGCGCTCGCCCGCCGCGCTGTGATACGACATCGTGAGGCGGCCGGTCTGCCAGCTCTCCTTGCCGAGCGTCACGCCCGTAACCTTCATCTTCATGGCGAGCTTGAGCTGACCGTACTCCGGTTTGAGCGGAATCTTGAAATTCACGCCCGCGCCAGGCCCGTCGAGCACCAGCCGGTTCCCGGCCACATCCTTCTCGACACGCGCCTGACGGCCGCCCGGCCAGCCCACCGGCCACCCCTTCTCATCGAGTTTCGAGAGATCGCCGTTGCCGATCAATTCCGCGCCCAGTTGCGCCGTTGCCGTAACCGTCGCGGCGCAGACGCCCGCGATGAGCAAACACATCCGTTTCATATACTTCCCTCACACGGCTATTTCGCGCGGCGCAGACGTGCAATCTCCTCGTGCAGTCCCGTCCATTCACGCCGGTCCGCCACCGAAAGCTCCGATTCCCCTCCGACCGAGGAGAGGGCCTTTTCGGCCGCATCAGGATCACCTCGCTTGACGGCGATCAACGCGTCCACCAGATACAACCGCGTGTCCTGGTCATTCGCCTTTCTGGCTTTCGCGAGCGACTCTGCCGCATGCTCGGGATCCCCTTTTTCGGCAAGCACGAAAGCCAGCGTGGCCCATCCCTCGTAACGGTCGGCCGAAAATTCAACCGCCCGTCGGGCGACCTTCTCAGCCTCTTCCAATTTGCGGATGCGACAGAGGACTTGGGCATAGTTGTTGAGCGCGGCCAGCGTTGGCGCGGCGCCGTTCGCGCTGCGCCGCAGATAGGTCTCCGCATCCCCGTACAGACCCTGCTCCAGACGGATCGACCCCATGATGAAGTTCGCGTACGGCTGGTCCGGCCGCTGCCGCAGGATCGACAGCGCATGGGCTTCGGCGGATTTCTGATCCTCCAGCAGGACATCGAACATCAACAAGACGTCCGACAATGCCTGCACATCGGGCCGGATCAACGCGGCGCGCTGAAAACAGAGCCTCGCATTCTTGTATCCGGCTTTGCCTTTGCTTTGCCAGACCCGCCCCTGAATCACCTGGACGAAATAGGCATTCTTGCCCTCGGCGGTTTTGGACAGCCTCGGCAAAACCTTGGACTCGACGGCCGCCACGTCCTGCTGTTCAATCATCACCATCGCCAGCATCGCCAGCGCCATCGGCGAGGCGTCCGGTTCTTCGCAGATCTCCTGCAGCACCACGCGGGCCCGCGGCAAGTCGCCGGCGACCAGATAGAGCGCGGCCCAGTCCTGTCTGAGCTGTCGTTTCGACGCGCCGGCGGCTTCGCCCGCTTCGAGGATCTTACGCGCGTCATCGACCACGCTCTGCTGGAGCGCCAGGCGGGTCAGGCCCGAAATCGCGAACGTGTTCTTCGGGTCACGCTGAAGCGTTTTCCGGTATTCGGACGCGCTGAGCTGATAATCGCCGCGCATCTCGTAGATCGACGCCATCATGGCCGTCAGCGCCCCCCGTTTCTCATCGTCCTGCTGCAGCGAATAGGCGTTGCGCAAACCGGCCAGAACGGAGCTCGGGCTGCTGGACAAAGCCCACGACCACCCCATCTTCACGAACACTTCGTAATTGCGCACATAGCCGTAATACCTGCTCAGCGACCAGAGCGGATAGCGGTCGCGGGGATTCGCGACCTTCTGGCGCAGAAGTCTTTCAACCGCATCCTTCAACTCCGGATGGTAGCCGCGCGACAGCATGTCGAACACGTTGAGTAGGGCGCTGATGTTGTCGGGGAAGATCGCACGCGCTTTCTGATAGGATTCGAACGCCTGCTCGGGCCGGCCGATGTCGTCCAAGGTCACGCCGAGATTGTTCGCCAAAAAAGCGAAGTGCCGCCGCAGCGCGACGCGGTGCCGATAGGACAGCTGGCTCGGAGCGCCATCGCCGGCGTCCAGAAACGGCGCCCATGCATCCCATAAAGTCTTGTGAGCCGTTAACAGGTCGCGACCTTTCAACTCGTCAGCATTCTTGGCGCAGCCGAAGAACAACCGCTCCGGCACCGGCACGGCACCCGCCCCGTACCAGATGTCCGGCAATCCCATGCACACGGCCTTCTTGCCGATGGCCTCATCCATGGCGAACAAGTCGTCGATGAACAAATGGAAGTTGAAGGCGATCAGACTTCCTGCCCGAAGCTTATCGTTCTCGGAAAAAGTCGCATCAGACCTCATCGCCCGCAGGACATGCGCCGTATAGTTCTTTTCCTGCGCACGGTACGGGCAAAGCAGATGGATCGCCGTTCCGCGCTCGTGCGCGCGGATCAGCAGATTGGGATCGATCATGCCGTTCGAAACCACCCATGTCCGCCCTTGCAGCCCGTCCAGCACGACATCCGCCGCACGGTCCGCGAAGGCGCCGTCATCGGCATAAAACCGCCGGACGTTCAAAATGGCCGACACGGCCATCAACACGAGCAGTGCCGGCACCACCAACAATCCCGTTCCCCGGCTGGCCGCAAAAATGGCGGGGGAAGGCGCAGCGGACAAGGCGACCTCCGCACCCGCAGCCTCCTCCGCGTCATCCGGATAATCGACATCCAAGGGGTCGTTGAGCACCGCCAACGCCCGCCACGAAGCCGCCAGCAGCCCGATCCCCATCCCCGCCAACGCATACGTGGCGACGGGGACAACGCCTTTTGGAACCAGCACCCCCCACGGAGAGAAAGGCGCATTGAACAACAGAAGAATCGCGAACACCGTCAGCAGCGCACTCAGGATAAAAAGGCTCCACGACCGACGATTATCCAACGTCTTGAACGCGGCAAAAAACGACAGGCCCGCGGAACCGACGCCCAGGACAACGACCGGCAGCCATAGCCGTTGCGGCACCAACTTCGAGATCACGTCGAACTGATCTCTCCACACCTGCACCACAATGTGGAAGAGCGCCCGAAGCGTCGGCGTCTCATCGTGCGCGAGGGCAAAAGTCCGCGCCGACAGGTAATAGACGCCCGCCAGCACAGCCAGCGAAAGCCAAGCCGAAGCGAACAAACGGCCGATGCGGCACCAGGAGAGTTTCCATTCAGTGATGACGGCGAAGACGGCCATCATCGGAGCGGCGACGATAAAGAGCGGCGATTCCGCGACACCGGCCCCATAGAGCACGCCGAACAGGAGTAGCCAAAGCAGGTTTTGAGACCGTGCGTAAACGGTCAGAAGATGAGCGCACGCCAACAGAAAGGCGACATCGAAGATCTCTGGGCGGAATCGGGTGGCCGCATGCCAGAACGGAAGGCTGACAGCCACCGCAAAAGCGGCCACAATACCGCCGAACGTCGCGTTCCTCGAAGCGTGCGCAGCCGCGGACTCCTCACGCATCAATTCGAAAACAAGGAACCAGACGATCTTGAAGACAAACGCCACCGCCACGGCTCCGGCCACCACGGCCAGCGCATTCAGCCGCATCGCGAGGGAAAAACACGGGAGTCCGGCCGCCCAGTGACCCAGCGCCGTCAGCAGCGGATGGGTCGGCACCTCCCGCACATCCAGACCCGCCGCCCACGCGATCCATGCCGCGCTGTCTCCGGGAAAAGCATCGGCCGCCACGGTTAGGCCGTAGAACGCCAAAGCCCCCAGAAAAAGGACCAAAAAGAAAACGCGCGACCGACGCAACCGGCCACGCGTAATCGGACGAAACGTCAGAAACAGCATAGGAAAATCTTACACGTGTTTTCTGCGCCTCAACGCCGCCACCGCCGCACCAATCGCCAGCAATGTGGCCACGCTCGGCTCAGGAATCAGCGCCCAATCGTCGAAAGAATTCGGCGTGAAGTACCCGGTGATGGGATCAAAATCACTCGTGCTGATTGAAGCGGCATCCATCCAAGTTATGGATGTCGTACTGACCGTATAGTTCGCGTACGCGCTATCGAACAGCACCACGAAATAGGCGCCGGCGCCGCGCGGGGTCCCGTCCGTCGACTCCTGCGGATACAGCGTGGTCCCGTCAATCGCGGCACCGCTGACGTGCTCGCTGATGAACTCGACGCCGCTGGACCAAGTCCCGTCCGTAAGAACCGGCGTTGAGCCGTCGGCCACATAAACGAGCCGGGCGTACCCGGTTCCGGACGGCAATCCCTCAGCCGCCCAGCCGATCACAACCGCCTGCGAGGTCATCACGCTGCCCACGGTCAATAAAAGCGCAATCAACACTGATTTTTTCATGGTAAACCTTTGCCTCCTATTGTCCGTCCGGACGGAACGTGAAGCCGCCGGCCCCCCGGCGGTGATACCAGAACCCCTGTCCTGCAGGGATCGTCGAAGAGGGCAACGCGGGTCCCGTCGACGTTGACTTGACCCATTTGTTTGTGAACTGGTCGTAATACGAAGAACCGCCGTCTTTCTTGATGTAATAGTAGTACGTCGTATACGTGCCATCTCCGTTCCCCACCAGAATCCGGTCCGTCGTCGAACTGATGCCGCCGGTACCATAGGCGCCGGTCCAGTCGACACCGTTGAGCGCGAACGGCTCGACAGCCCCGTATCCGATCAGGTTGAGGCCCGCGCTGATCGGCGTGGCCTGCTTGGCGGAAGAAACCTGTCCCTTGACATAGAGGGTTGAAGCCGTGCTGGCCATCCGCTTGACCCAAAAACCCAGACCGCGCGCAACCGGGAAATTGGTGGCGGCGGGCGGCGTCAGCGCCTGGCTCGACCCGTCCGGCATCAGCATTGCCGACGTGATCGGAGTCCAGCCATCCTCGGCATCGTTGTAATAATAATAATAGACCTGCGTGGCACCGTTGGTCGTCAACACGACCAACTGGTCGGCTTGCGCGGGATCGGAGGCATGAGCGGTCAACCCGCAGGTCGCGACCAGATCGCTCAACATCCCCGCCGAACCGTTCCCCAGACACGACTCGAACGGCACGGTGATAATGGTGTTTTTTCCGCCTTGCGCCGTGACCTCCGCGAAACCGACGACATTGGAGCCCTCAAGCGGCTGAATGCCCGCCCGAATTGAACCGGCAACCGCCAACGCCGCTGTGATCATCAAAAGTTTTTTCATGGCATTTCCTTTCAGGCTTGCTCGCTCACTTCGCCGAGTTCGGCACAATCACCTTGAAGAAGCGCACGGTGTCGGTGGCCGGCACCTGCACGGTGGCCGGCAATTCCGCGCCATTCGCGCCCTGAACGACATTCAGAGCCGTGGCCTGAACGCGCGTGGCGACCGTCTGCCACTCCCCCGCGAGATCCGTGGCGCTCTGCACCTCGTAAAGGGCCTTTTCAGAAAAATTCTTGAACCGGACGTCGACTGCGCCGCCGTTCGGCCGCACCGCGGTGATCTCCGGCGCAGGCACATCGGCAAACGCCAGCGTCTGCGCAGAGGCATTCAGCGCCGCCGTTCCGGCCCCGCCCACCGCGTTCAAACTGGTGGACTGCGCGGAGGCCGCGCCGGTTGTCACGCCGGACCCCAACCCAGCCACCAAACCGCCGACCGCCCCGTCGGCGGTGCGCGTGTCGAGCACCACGACGACCCACGAGCCGCCCTCCGGGAACAGCGCCGCCGGATACTGAATCGGCGTGTAGCCGCACTTGGCCCCTTCGACCGCAAACGCTTTGATCGCGATCTTGTTGTTTTCGGGGTCCACCAGCGTTCCGTCCGTATACAGCCCCTGAAAGGTCGCTCCCGCCTTGACGTAGATCAAGAGATAGGTCTCGCCCACAAGGACCGGCGAACCGTCCGCGTAGGTGTCAGGCCCGGGGGTCGAGATGGCAAGGGTCAACTGCTCCAACCCGTCCGCTCCAAAAACCGACGCCGCCAACAAAAGCCCGCTAACCAGTGAAAGTGTCTTTTTCATTTCCATATCTCCTTAGAAGGCCTTAGGGGACGATCACAGGCTTGAAGAAGCGATACCCGCCGGGCTCCACGCCGCAACCGGTCCAGACCTTGATGTTGTCGATTTCGGCCTTAATGTCGCGCGACGGCTTGAAACAGATCGCATAGTTACCGTTAGCTTTCGTAGCCGTCCAGTTCGCCTGATTGATCGTCATCTCCGAAACCTTCAGGCCATTGACATAGACGGTTGGACCGTTCTGCATGGACATTTCCACGCGGATGGTACAGGTCCTGTTTTTCAGGGCGTTCGTCGTTACACTTGAGGACACGAAAGGCTCGCCGAACAGTTTGTACAACATGGAATTTGCACCTGTCGCATTGAGCGCGCCGCTTTCGTCATAATGAGGCCAACTGCCACCGAAACGCGCCTGATTGTAACCGTTACCGGCGTAGCGGAGATCAGCCGTGTTGTAGACGTTCGTGCCGGTGTAGTTGCAAAGCAGAGACACATACCTCGAGCCGGAATCCGATGGGCTCGTTCCCGATGCACCCCGATAGGTGACATCGTACTGATAGGTGTAATCGTTCGTGCAATACGTCTTCATGAAATCGCTTGACTTGACGACGGCATAGGAATCGGTCGAGGTGTGGTTAGCGAGATCAAGGTTGTCGATAAAAAGCTTTCCGTTGCTAATGGCATAGCGCGCGCTGCTTTTCGTGAACTGCTCACTCAGCGTCCAACCGACCGCATTCAGCGAGTCACCCGTGTTGCTGGTCTCGATGCCGTCGAAATCCTCCTCATAGATGATCGTGCCGGCCGGGGGATTCGGGATCTGATAGTTGTACGTCGCCTCGCCGTTCACGAAATTCGCGAACAGCGGCGTGATCGCGCCCTCCAAAAGCGTCCAGACACCGTCAATCTCGGTTTTTCCGTAGATCTGAATTCGGCCGTTGATCGAACCGGATTTGTCCGCGTTGTTGACTTTCAAAGCGGCCGTCAGATTCAGGTTGGTCGGCGAAACCATTTCGATCTTCGAAATGCCGAACGAGTAGGCGCCGGCCACGCCGTTGGTTCCGTCCTCGACGTTCAAATCGCCCAACAGGTACGCCGTGCTGAGCTCGTCTTGGGTCAGGCTGAGTTTCGTGACCGCGGGGTACCCGTTCAGCCACGCGTTGATCATGGTCTGCTGCTCGTCGGTCGGCGGGTTCGCCCCGTCGGACGGCAAATCGGGAATCGGCGCAGTCGGCCCCGGCACCCGATAGGCGGGATTACCGTGGCTGACATAAAGGTCATCGACCAGCCCTGTGCCATAGAAATTGGCAGACACCAGCGTGTTGGCGGCGCCGACGGCCTTGAGGGTCAAGTTGCCGAAGATCTCGGCATCGTTGAGCAGCACGTCGAACGTGCCGTCTTCCAACCGCACGGTGACCTGATACCATTTGTTGGTGTCCAGCGGCGCGGCGTTCGTCGACGCCCCGTCCGCATGCACCGCGACCAGCCGGGCCTCGGACGTCAGGAACAGCGCCATCTTGGAATTGGCCAGCAGCTCTTGATCCGGCGGATTGACCAACGGGTCGAACTTCATGCGCAGATCCACATAGACGGGCTGGCTCCCAAACGTCACAGCGGAGGCATCCGAATGCGCCAGCGCGTTGGAGACCACTTCCCCGCCGGTCTCCAGCTGCAGAACCTTGACGTTCGCACCGAACCACGCGTTCGAACGAACCGGAAGCGCAGATCCGGCCATCGAGGGGAACACGTTGGTCACCGCACTGAAACCGACAGCGCCGGCCCAACCGGGCAAGAGGGCGTCGAACGATTCGAGATACGCTCCGTTGGTCATGGGAGCCACATTCCACTCAAGGGGAACGCTCGAATCCGCCGCGTACACGTCACCCTGCAGCGCCAACGCGAGTACGCATAACGCTCCCGCCTTGGCGGTTTTGCCCAACCGCTTTTTGGTAGACATCATAGCGCTTGTCTCCGTATAAGAACCTTTGAACATCTCTTTGAAAAGAGAAATCTTTCCCAATCAGTGGCCGGATTGTACATCCGTCAGCCACCGTCATGCAAGGACAAAGCAAAAAGAGAAATAAAAAAAAGGAAGGGCCCATGACATCCGTCTTGTAAAGGTCCCGGTCCCTCTTTATATTATCGCCCCATGAAAATTCTTGTCGTTGGCGGCGGTGGCAGAGAGCATGCCATCGTCTGGAGACTCGCTCAGGACTCCAGCCGTCCCACCCTGTTTTGCGCGCCCGGGAACGCCGGCACGGCGGCCCTTGCCCAAAACCTGCCCATCTCCGCCGAAGACCTCCCCGCGCTTCTCGCATGGGCCAAAGAACATCGTCCCGACCTGACCGTCGTGGGCCCCGAAGGCCCCCTCTGCCTCGGCATCACGGACACCTTCAACGCCGCGGGGCTGCGCGTCTTCGGCCCTTGTCAATCCGCCGCCCGCATGGAGGGAAGCAAGCTCTTTTCCAAAGAGGTCATGAACGCCGCCGGCGTGCCGACCGCGCGCTCGCAGTCGTTCGACGACGCCGCCGCCGCGGTGACCGCGCTGGGCCGCTTCTCCCTGCCGGTGGTGATCAAGGCCGACGGACTCGCCGCCGGCAAGGGCGTGATCATCGCCCAGACGCGCGACGAGGCGGTCGCCGCAGTCCGCTCGATGCTGGTGGACGCGGTCTTCGGAAAAGCCGGCGCGCAGGTGCTGATCGAAGAGTTCCTTGAAGGCGAAGAGGCCTCGATCCTCGCGCTGGTGGATGGCGAGCACGCCGTGATCCTGCCGTCCTCGCAGGACCACAAGCGCATCTTCGACGGCGATCAGGGGCCAAACACCGGCGGCATGGGCGCCTATTCGCCCGCCCCCGTTGTGACGCCTGAGTTGCTGCCGGAGATCATGAACACCGTGATCCTGCCCGTCGTGCGCGAACTCAAACGCCGCGGCATCATCTATAAGGGCGTGCTCTATGCGGGCCTGATGATCGGCCCGCAGGGCATCAAGGTGCTGGAGTTCAACGCCCGCTTCGGCGACCCCGAAACCGAAGCCGTGTTGCCGCGCATCGGCGGCGACCTGATTCCGGCCCTGCAGGCCTGCATCGACGGCACGCTGAACGACGCGCTGATTCAGGTCCGCCCCGAAGTCGCGGCCACCGTGATCATGGCCGCGGGCGGCTATCCCGGGGCCTACAAGAAGGGCACGCCCATCACCGGCCTTGAAGACGCCGCGACAGTTTCCGACAGCATCGTCTTTCACGCGGGCACAGCCCTCAAGGACGGCGCGGCCGTGACCTCCGGCGGCCGCGTGCTCGCCGTGACCGCCCTGGGCAAGGATCTCAAAACCGCTGTGGGCCAAGCCTACGAGGCGGTCCGGCACATCCGTTTCGACGGCGCGCAATACCGCACGGATATCGCCCACCGCGCTTTTAGCAGGGAAGTGTCATAAGCAAGGAGAAGAAAATGTCAAAACCGCTCGTCGGTATCGTGATGGGAAGCGACTCGGACTGGCCGCTCGTTCAGAAGGCCGCCGACACGCTGAAATCGTTTGGCGTCGCGTTCGAAGTGCGCGTCATCTCCGCGCACCGCACGCCGGATCTCGCGTTTGACTATGCAAGAAATGCGGAGAGCGGCGGCCTGAAAGTGATCATCGCGGCGGCGGGCGGCGCGGCCCATCTCGGCGGCGTGCTGGCGGCCCACACGGTCCTGCCGGTCATCGGCATCCCCGTGGCGGGCGGCGCGCTGAACGGTCTCGACGCGCTCTACGCCACGCTCCAGATGCCCGCCGGCATCCCCGTGGCCACCGTCACACTCGGCAGTGCGGGACCGGCCAACGCGGCCCTGCTTGCCGTTCAGATTCTCGGAACGGCCGACGAGGAACTCCGCAAGAAATTCCACGCCTACAAGGAAGAGCTGAAGAAAAAGGTCGTGGAAGGCAACGCCAAAGTCAACGCGGCGCTGTAGGTGTTGAGACACAAAAAGAGCCCCGTCCCCGTGCGCCGGGCGCACCACAAGGGACGAGGCTCTTTTTTTGGGGCACCCTTTGCCCGGCGGCGGTCAACCGCCGGCCGCCCTTTCTCACAACCCCGCCAGCAGGTCGCGGATCGGGCGTTCACGCGCCTCGATCGATTCGCACAGCCGGAACTGCACGCGGGCCCGGTTGAGGTTCTGCTCGGGCTGGCGGATCTTGAAATAGACGCTGCCCGCCAGATAGTCCTGAAAGAAGCGCAGCCCGAGCTCGAACGTGATCAGGCGGATCGCGTCGTACAGGTATTTGCGGTCGGCGTCGGTCAAGAACGCCCGCGCGTGCGCCATGTAGCCCTTGCAAAAGGCCGAACACAAGTCGAGGTCGAAGACGACCTTGCTGAGGTTTTGCTCTTCTTCGCCCGCGTGGTTGCAGATCGAGCGCAGAGCATCGCCGAAGTCATAGTGGATCAGCCCCGGGCTCACGGTGTCGAGGTCGATCATCGCGGTGCCCTTGCCGGTGTAGTCATCGATCATGATGTTGTTGACCTTGGGGTCGCCGTGCATCATGCGGAGAGTGAGTTCGCCGGCGTCGAGAGCCTTCTGGAGCGTGGCGGCGAAGCCCCGGCGCTCCTCGATGAACATCGCCATGCGGCGCGCCTCCATCGAGGCGTTCAGGCGCTCGCTGGCGAGCGGCTCACTCTTGAGCGTGGCGTCGTACTTGGCCAGATAGCCCGGCGTAATGTGGAAGCCCGGCAGAGGATCGAACATCATCCGGGTATCAAGGTCAGAGACCAGCCAATGGAAGTGGCCCAGCACCGCGCCGCATTCCGCCGCGTGCTCCGCGCCCTGGGTCTCATCGAACGCGGTGGCCGAGGCGATTTTGGTGATGACGCGCCACGTGTCGCCGTCGTCGTCCACGAAGAAGTCCTTGCCGTCTTTCGTCTTCACGATCTGCGGCATCTGCCACACGCGGTCCGCCCGGTCAGATTCAGACTCCAGTTTCGGATGGACATGCGCCGTGAGTTGGCAAAGGTTATGCATGATCGCGTCGGGCTTCGGGAAAACGTTCCGGTTCACCCGCTGCAAGATCACCTGCTCCTCGGCGAACGTGTTGCGGAAAATCGCGAGAAACGTGTCGTTGACATTGCCGTTACCCGTGGGATTGATCGTCACCAGCCGCCCGGACACATCGAACGCTTTCATCAGCAAAGACAATTCCATAAAAGCTCCTCTTGCGCGAACACAGGCTCGCTAGGTGATACCGATTTTCGATTTTCACAGGCCAAAGCGCAACTAGAAAAGCGAAGAATAGCGCGAATCGCCCCCGGCACCTGTTTTTCATCTTGTCGGATCCGTCCCCAAAACGGTATTGTTTAAATTTTTAAGAACCCGAAAAGCGAGACTTCCCTTCCATGAAAACTTTAGCATTGCGTCTTTACGGCGAAAACGACCTGCGTCTGGAACGTTTCGACCTCCCCGAAATAACCGACGACGAGATTCTGGCCGACATCGTGACCAACAGCATCTGCATGTCGGATTACAAGGCCACGATCCAGGGCGCCAACCACAAGCGCGTCCCGAAGGACATCGCCACAAACCCCATCATCCTCGGCCACGAGTTCTGCGGCAAGCTGCTCAAGGTCGGCAAGAACTGGCAGCACAAGTTCCGCGTGGGCCAGAAATACGGCGTGCAGCCCCAGCTCAACATCCCCGGCCACGAGCACTGGGCACCCGGCTACTCTTTCCGCTGGATCGGCGGCGACGCGACCCGCATCGTGATTCCCAAAGAGGTGCTGGAGCTCGACTGCCTGCTCACCTATGACGGCGACGCGTATTACAAGTCGTCCATCGCCGAGCCGGTTTCCTGCATCGTGGGCGGATACCGCTGCAGCTATCACTTCAAGGCGGGCGAATACGTCCACCAGATGGGCATCAAGCACGGTGGCTCGATGGTCATCCTCGCGGGTGCGGGCCCCATGGGCCTCAGCGCCATCGACGTCGCCCTGCACGGGCCGGAGCACCGTCCCGGGCGGCTCGTCATCACGGATATCGACCAGGCCCGACTGGACCGCGCGGAGCAGATCTTCCCGGTCGCCCACGCCAAGGCGTGCGGCGTCGAACTGATCTACCTGAACACCGGCAAAACGGCCACGCCCATCGCCGCCATCAAAGCGGTCAACCACGGTGCGGGGTACGACGACGTCTTCGTCTTCGCGCCGGTGCCCGCGCTGATCGAGCAGGCCTCCGCGCTGCTCGGCTATCTGGGGTGCCTGAATTTCTTTGCCGGCCCCGCGCACGACGACTTCAAGGCGGCAATCAACTTCTACGATGTCCACTACATGGGCCACCACGTGGTCGGTTCCTCGGGCGGAAACACCAAAGACCTGCAGGACTCCATGAACTACGCGGCGCAGGGGCTCATCACCCCTTCCGTCATGATCACCCACGTCGGCGGCATCGACTCCGTGGCCGAGACCACCAAAGCACTGCCCAAGATCCCCGGCGGCAAAAAGCTGGTCTACACCCACGTCTCTATGCCCATGACCGCGATCTCGGACTTTCCGAAGCTCGGCGAGAAAGACCCTTACTTCGCCGCCCTCGCGGAGATCTGTGGCAGCAACAACAACCTCTGGTGCTCCGAGGCTGAGGCGTACGTGCTCAAAAACGCGCCGCGCCTGGAGCAAGATGCGGCCCTCTGAGCAATGATCGCCTTCCTCCACGGCCTGCTGGTCGACAAGACGCCGTCCCTCGCCACGCTCGACGTGCAGGGGGTCGGCTATGAGGCGCTCATCTCCTTGAGCACCTATGACCGCCTGCCCGCGACCGGATCGGCGTGCCGGCTGCTCACCTACCACCACATCCGCGAGGACGCGCAAATCCTGTTCGGCTTCATTCAGGCCGAAGAGAAGACCATGTTTGAACGGCTGATCGGCGTGAACGGGGTCGGGCCCAAAACGGCGCTCAGCGTGCTCAGCGGCCTCACCGTCGCCGAACTTTCACTCGCCATCGCCGAGAACAACATCAAGCGCATCAGCGCCGTCCACGGCATCGGCAAGAAGACCGCCGAACGCATCGTGATCGAACTGCGCGACAAGGTCGACCCGCTGGAGGCGCTCGCGGGCCGCACGGCGGGCGGCGGGGAACCGCAGAGCGCCATGTTGCGCGATGCGATCCTCGCGCTCGGCTCGCTCGGTTTCCCGCAGGACCAGGCGCGCAAGATGGTGCAGTCCGCGCTCGACGCCGACCCTGCCATCAAAGACACCGAGTCCCTGTTGCGGAAAGCCCTCAACAGCAAATGAGGGCTTTCCGCTTGACTTTGCCGCAGGCCCTGTTTACAAACGGACAGATTCAAAATCAGGAGATCCATATATGACCACACGTCGTTCCTTTTTCAAGCAGGCAGGTCTCGGGTTGGCCGCCGCGGCCGGCACCCCGGCGCTGATCACCGCCGCCGCACACGCCCAAGATGCTGCGCCCGCCGCCGCCCCTTTCAAGATCGCCATCGCGGGCTACACGTTCCACAAGTTCAAGCTGGACAAGGAAGCCGCACTGGCCGACGCTCAGAAGAAGAATCCCCAGGCCACGCTCAAGGAACTCCCGGACCAGACGCTCGAGATGCTTAAGCGGATCGATGTCCACTACCTCTGCATCAAGGACTTCCACCTGCCGCTCAAGAGCACGGACGAAGAGATCGCCGCCTTCCACGAAAAGTGCAAGAGTTTCGGCGTCACGGGCTACGGCGTCGGCCCCATCTACATGGGCAGCGAGGAGGAGGTCAACGCCGCCTTCGCCTACGCCAAGCGCGTGGGCGTGAAGGTCCTCGTCGGCGTGCCGTTCAAGATGGTGGAGAAGAAGCGCTGCTCGTCGCCGGAGCTGCTGAAGCTGATCGACGCCAAGGTCAAGGAGTACGACATCAAGTACGCCATCCACAACCACGGCCCCGACATGCCGGAGCTCTTCCCCAACGCGGAGAGCGGCATCGAACTGATCAAGGATATGGACAAGCGCGTCGGCCTCTGCCTCGACATCGGACACCAGTTCCGCGACGGCAAAGACCCGGTCAAGGCGATCACCGACTACGCCGACCGCATCCACGACATCCACATCAAGAACGTGACCGAGCCCACCAAGAAGGGCCACGGCATCGAGATCCCGCGCGGGGCGATCGACTTCCCGGCGGTGGTCCGCGCCCTGCGCAAAGTCGGCTACACCGGCGCGTGCAGCCTCGAGTACGAGAAGGACATGAGCGACCCGCTGCTCGGCATCGCGGAGTCCATCGGCTACTTCCGCGGCGTGGTCGACGCCACCCGCTGAGGTTGACCGGCCCCGGTTTCGGGCCCCGGCAAGGCGCGTGCGGACCCCGCACACGCCTTGTTTTTTTATACGGCAACAAAAAAACCGCATGCGCACTCGGCACATGCGGTTCCGTGTCCCCTGATCAGACGAGCCTTAGAACGAGGCTGCGAGGTTGATGCCGCCCCACAGCAGATCTTCGTCCCAGTAGACCTCGTTGTCGCGGGCATCGCTGTCGATGAGCGACATCCAAGCCACCCGCGCGCCGATGGACAGGTTGTCCGTGAGCGCATACGAGCAGAAGACCGCCGCGTTGAAATCGGCCAGCCCATCGTCGTCCGTCCCGAAGTACGCGTTCATGTAGTCGCTATCACCCGCCCCCACCGAGACCTCGGCGCCCGCGGAGAACTGATCGGTCACGTCGATCGACTTCGTCAGACCGGCGTTGCCGTAGACTCCCTCGGCATACTCGTAGTCGTAGTAGGCCTTGACGAAGGGCGTCACGATGTCGTTGTTGTAGGCGGCCGTGACATACACTTCGCGTGTGCTGCCGGCGTAATCCGCGGAACTGATGCTCGGGAAGGTGTACCAGATGTGCCCCGCGCCCAGCGACACCGGACCGACATCGACCGCGTAGCCGAGCGTGTAGTCGATCTCGTCCATGCCGGCGAAGTGCGTCTTGCTGTTGCGGTCCGTCGCATTGAAGTTCGCCCACGCGCCGGCCGAGAACGTGCCGTAGTCGCCCGCCGCATACGAGACCGTCGCGCCGGGCTGCCACACAGGCTCATCGTTGAGCACGCACCCGCGCCACACATAGGCCGAGTAGAGGTCCAACGTCGCATCGAACGACAATCCCGTGTCAGGAGCCTCTTCTTTCACAACAGCAGGTGCGGCTGGCGCCGCGGACTCCTGCGCACAAACCGAACCGGCGATCGCCGCCAACGCCACCAACGCCTTCATCCTCGTTTTCATACTACTCCTTGTTTAACCCGCTTCATTGCAGGTGTCTTCCGTAAAAGCAGACGATGTGCCAATCGCCGAAAAGACGTCGACACCCACCAAAAACACGCCTGATTTTTTATTTATACCAAAAATTCGGCGCCGCCGCACCCCGATTCACACGAAATCCGACAGATATGTAACCCCACCCAGCACGTGCGCAAGAAACAATATTGTCACAACCGTCTGCCGGACCGATCATCGGCTGATGCGGATCGGATACACATTTATCCCCGTGATTTACAAGACGATCTAAAACACACGCCGTATAATCATACCATAATAAGAAGGGGACTTTTATGAATGCCAGTCGCATCGGACGCCGGGGTTTTCTGTTCCGTGCCGCCGCTTTCTCGGCCGCCGCAGTCGGTTGCCGCGCAAGCGGGGCGGAAGCCGCCAAGCCGTCCAACACCGTCACCATGGGCTTCATCGGCAACGGCGGACGCGCCACCCAACTGCTTCCGGTTTTCATGAACCTCGCCGACACGCGTATTCTCGCGGTCTGCGATGTCAACCGCGAACGCCGCGAACGCGCCAAAGCCACGGCCGATGCGTTCTACGGCAACAGGGACTGCACCGCCTTCCGCGATTTCCGCGACCTGCTGGCGCGTCCCGACATCGACGCGCTCTACATCGCGACCGGCGACCGCTGGCACGCCCGCCTCGCCATCCTCGCCATGCAAGCCGGCAAAGACGTCTATTGCGAGAAGCCCATTTCCCTCTCCATGCGCGAAGGCGAGGCGGTCGTCGCGGCCGCGAACCGTTACCGTCGCATCTACCAGGGCGGCGTGCAGCGCCGCAACGTCGGCAATTTCGTCACGGCCATGTCGCTTGCCACGAGCGGGCGACTCGGCCGACTCCACACGCTGCACGCGGGCATGGCCGGCATGGGCCGCTCCGCGGCCAACCATTTCCTGCCCGCCGAAGCCGCGCCGGACCCCGACTCGCTCGACTGGAACATGTGGCTGGGCCCCACGCCGTGGCGCCCGTTCAACGCCGCGTACATCAAGGGTTGGCACGGCGAATACGATTACCACGGCGACCTCACCGAATGGGGCAGCCATACCATCGACCTGTGCCAGCTCGTACTCGGCCGCGAACGCACTGCGCCCGTGCGCTACACGCCCGGCGACGCCACCGCCATGACCGCCCACTACGCCGACGGAGTCAAGCTCGTCCTGCGGCAGAAGGGCTTCCGCAATTCCTGCGCCGTCCGCTTCGAAGGCGACGAAGGCTGGGTGGAGACCGACGACTCGGGCGATATCCAAGTGTCATCCCCGGCGCTGCTCGAGAACCGCAAAATCCAGACCGAGAGCTGGATGCGCCCCGTGGCGCACCCCGCCGAATTCATCGCCTGCGTGAAGTCGCGCCAGACGCCGACCGCGCCCGCGGATGCGTTACACTTCACGCATGTCGCCTGCCATGCGGCCACGATCGCCTATCACCTCAACCGCGAGCTCGCCTTCGACCCCGCGACGCTGGCCTTCGCCAGCGACGACGAGGCCAACCGCCTCATCAACCGCTCCAACCGCGCGCCCTGGACCCTCTGACAAATGAGCACGACACCTCCCTGTCAGGAAGGACGGCCTACCGAGCCGTTCACGGCGCGTTCGGGGAGCGCGCACGACACACGTCTTCCGCATGCCGGTCACCTTCACTTGTTCCTAAATCGAGGCTCTTCCATGCGTACACACACATCGTCACTTTCAGCCCTCTGCCTGTTGTCCGCCTTTTTCATTCATCCCCTCTTCGCCGACGAGGCCGCGCTGCTCCGGCAGCTCGCCTCAGGCTCGCCCGCCGAACGCGACGCCGCCCGCCAGACGTTGCTCGCCACCGCCACGCCCGACGCCATTCCGCTGCTCGCGGCACAGCTCGCGCAGGCCGAGACCTTTGACAACGCCTGCTTCCTGCTCGAAGCCCTGCGCCTTCCCGCGGCCGACGCCGCCTTGCGCGCGGCGCTCGCCACGACCTCGGGCCGCGAGCAAGCCGGCCTGTTCGGCGCTCTGGCGCGACGCGGCGACGCGGCCGCAGAGGCCCAGGCCATCGCGCACCTCGCCAAACCCGAACCGGTCCGTTCAGCTGCCCTCACTTATCTGGGGCGCATCGCCACGCCCGGCGCGCTCGCGGCCCTCGAAGCCTCGCCGCTCGACGCCGCCACCGCGGACGCCACGCTTTCCGCCGCCGAGACGCTCGCGGCACGCAAAGCGCTCTCGCAAGCCTCCGGCCTCTACGCGCGTCTCTACCGCTCCACACTCCCCGACCACCTCCGCCTGGCCGCTTTCTGCGGCCTGATCCAGGCCGATGGAGACAACGCGGCCGCCTTGCTCCCCGAAGGCCTCGGCAACGCATCCCCGGTTTGGCGCGGCACGGCCGCCCGCCTCACCGCGCAACTGCCCGACAAGGTCCTGAATAAACAAGGCGAGAAGCTGATGAGGTCACTGCCCGCTGAGGGGCGTCTCGCACTCGTCAGCGCGCTGGTGCATGCGAAGAAGCGCGCGGGGGCTCCGCTGGTGCGCGCCGCCATGGCAAACGAAGCCGACACGACCGCGCGTCTGGTCGCCATTGCCGGCATCGGCGACCTCGGCGTCGCCGACGACGCGCCGGCGCTGATCGCCCTGCTCGGCCACACTGATCCCGCGCTCGCCGATGCCGCCCGCATGAGCCTCATCAAGCTTCCCGATTCCGCGACTGACGCCCGCCTCGTGAAGGCGCTCGCCAAACGTCCGGCCAACGCCGAAGCGCTCACCCGCCTGCTCGGAATCATCACCTTCCGCAAGTCCGAAAAAGCCGCGCCGAAGCTGGTCTCTTGCCTAACCGACGCCGCGCCCGCCGTACGCACGGCCGCCTTCCAGGCCCTCACCGAATTGGCGACGGAGAAGCAGGTTCCCGAGCTGTTCGCAGCCGTCTGCAAAGCCACCGACGACCGCGAGAAGCGCGCCGCGGAGAAAGCCCTTTTCGCCTGCTCTCGGAAATATCCCGAGGTCGCCACCAAGGCCATCGCCCCCCTCTTCGCGGCCGCCGACGCGGCGCTCCGCCGCGCCCTGCTGCAAGCGCTCGGCATCGCCGGTCACGCCGACGGCTTGCCGCTCGTCCAGGGTGCCCTGAAAGACACGGACGGCGAGGTGGCGGACGACGCCGTGCGCGTGCTCGCCAACTGGAGCGCCCCCGCCGCGGCCACGGCCCTGCTGGAGCAGGCGAAGACTCACCCGAAGAACAGCCTGCGCGTTGTGGCCCTGCGCGGCTTCATCCGTCTCGCCGGCAAAGAGCCCGATTTGGCCCGGCGCGCCGCCATGCTCAAAGCGGCCGCTGCGCTCGCCACGCGCGCCGAGGAGAAACAGCAACTCGCCGCCGCATGGGGCACGGTGCCGACGCCGGAAGCCGTCGCCTTCCTCACCGCGCAACTCGCCGACGCAGCCCTCAGGGGCGAGGCGCTGAAGGCGCTCAAAGCGGTCGCGCTCCACACGCCCGTCGACGTGCCCGACAGCGCGCCCGGCAGCCTGCTGACGCCGCTCACGTTTGTCCCCCACCGTCTCAACGCCCACCGCTCCGAGGCCTGCGCGGTCGCCGACTTCAACGGCGACGGCAAACCCGACATCGCGGCCGGTCCCTACCTCTATCTCGCGCCCGACTGGAAGCCCGTGCAGATCCGCGAGGTCAGCACCACGGTCACCGACGACGGCAAAGGCTACGCCGACGACTTCTGCAACCTCGTTCTCGACGTGAACAAGGACGGCAAGCCCGACATCGTCTCCGGCGGCTGGTTCAGCAAGACCTCGTTCTGGTTCGAGAACACCTGTGGCAAGAACAACGGCTTGTGGCCCGTCCACACGATCGACCCACTCGGCAACCACGAGACCGGCACGCTCGAGGACATCGACGGCGACGGCAAAGCGCTCGAGTTTCTGCCGCAGTCGCACATCACCGTCTGGTACGAGGTCGGCAAAGGCACCAACGGCGAGCCCACGCTGGTGCGCCATACCGTTTCCGAGAAAAAGAACGTCCTCGGCGCGGGCAGCGGCGACCTCAACGGCGATGGACGTCCGGACATCATCCGGCCCGACGTCTGGTTCGAAGCGCCCAAAGACATCCGCAACGGGGCGTGGACCGAACACCCCATCGCGCTCGGCACCAAAGACGGCAAGGTCGATCACACGTCCAACATCATCGTGTTCGACGTGAACAAAGACGGGCTCAACGACATCCTCGTCAGCACCGCCCACAAGTACGGCATCTTCTGGTACGAGCAGAAACGGGACGCCGCCGGCGCGATCGCCTGGGCGCCGCACGTCATCGACGACACCTGGTCGCAGCCCCACTACCTCTGCTTCGCCGACATCGACAAGGACGGGAACAAAGAGATCGTGATCGGCAAGCGGTTCATGGCCCACAACGGCGGCGACCCCGACGAACTCGGCAAGCAGTGCGTCTTCTACTACCGCTTCACGCCGGGCGCAAACCCCGTCTTCCGCAAGCACGTGATTACGTACGACGAAGGCATCGGCGCGGGCCTCAACACCGTGGCTGAAGACATGGACGGCGACGGCGACATCGACCTCGTCACCACCGGCAAATGGGGCGGTCCCGTGCTCTTCGAGAACCGCATGACCGAATGGGTTCCCGACGGCGAGCGCCGCGCCGCGTTCAAAGCCTTCACGCCCTCCGTTTCGGCGGAGGCCTCCTACGGCGATAACCTCGCGCTCGCCAAGCGCGGCGCAAAAGCCTCTTCCGACAGCGAGCTCGGCGGCTACAAAGGCTGCACCGCCAAGCTCAACGACGGCGTGCCGGCATCCCACTCCGGCATCGCCGCCACGCGCTGGCACTCGGCGCTCACGGCCATGCCGCACTGGGCCGAAGTGAAACTCGCCAAGCCCGCCAAAGTCGGCCGCGTGATCGCGCGCTTCGCCGATCCCGGCGGCTATGCGACCGCGTTCGACGTTCAAGTGAAACAGGGCGACGCCTACAAGACCGTCTTCACGACCGATAAGAACGGCACGGCGCAGGCCGCAAACGTCACCTTCGCGCCCGTGGAGACGGACACCGTGCGCTTCGTGTTCCGCGCAAACGCCAATCCCGCCTACCCGAACGCCGCCCAGCTCGGCGAGCTCGAAGTCTACGCGCAGTAGCTTCGAGCGCGTCAAAACAGGATTTGGTCGAGCTGATCAAGAAAGTGCTGGGCACCTCCCTTGTCCTCGCGATAAGAAGCGGCATGCGGGCGGCGGGTTACATCCTGCCGTCACCCTTGCCCGGCCAGCGGTTGGGCGCGGCCTTCGAGCACGTCCAGCAGATGACCGAGGATGCGGCGCGGGTAAGCCTGCGGCGAGGAGAAGCTTTCGTCCTGCGCCACCCGCTTGGCAAACGCTTGGATCGAAGGCAGCAGCGGACGCGCCGCCTCGCCCAAACGGTCCAGCGCGTTGCAGGCCTGCAGCGAGCACCACGGTGAGCCGAGGTCCTGCATCGCCTGCGCCAGCGCCGGCAACGCGCGTTCGATCCGGCCCTGCCGCGCCAGCGCGTCGGCCGCCGCCACGCGCACGAAGCCCGACGGGTCGCCCAGCAGCTTCTCCAGCACCGGCGCCGCATCGGCCGCACGTTTCTCAAGAATAGCCAAGCCGGTCGCGGCCCACCAGCGCACGGGCATGGACTCATCGCCGGCGGCCCGGCACAGGGCGCCCAGGTTCTCCGCCCGCTGATCCGACGCCAGCAGCGCCGTGGCCAACACGCGTTCCACCGGCCAGGCACCGGGACGGCGCGAGGCCTCGTACCCTTCCAGTTCGCAGCCTTCCGGCAACAGTCCGTTGTCGCGGTTCTCAATCATCTGCGCTGCCAGCGCCTGCCGCATGGCGGCGAGCCGGCCGGCCTGTTCTGGCCGGTCCGCCAGATTCACGACGTTGTCGGGATCGGCCTTGATGTCGTAAAGTTCGTCGGCCGGTTTCCGGCCCCAAAACATCGCGGTCGCGGGCGTGAGTTTCCCCTGCTCCGCCAGTTTAGCCCAGGATTGATAGCCGCGTGCCCGAAACATGTAACTGAGCGGCTCGACATAAGGGATTTCGGGGCGGAAATTGCGGATATAGAGCCACCGCCCGTCCGTCACCGAACGCACCATGTCGTACCGCTCGTCCATGCGGTCGCGGCTACAGAACGCATAGGTGCGCGGCTTTGCCTCGGGATCGCCCGCAAAGGGGATCCCTTGCAGATAAGCGGGGCGCCGCACACCCGCCATCGCCAGCAGGGTCGCCGCGAAATCGACGAAATGCACCGGCGAGGCGATCCGCGCACCCGGCGAGGCGGGAGCGAGGTGACGCCACTTCGGCGGAACGTAGACGATCAGCGGCACATGCGTTCCGCTTTCGTGAAGGAACCGCTTGCTGCGCGGCGAGACGCCGCCGTTGTCCCCGTAGTAGAACACGATCGTGTCGTCTGCCAATCCCGCCGCCTCCAGCGCCGTGAGCTTCTCGCCGCACTGCCGGTCCATTTCGGCGATGCAGTCGTACTGGCGGGCAAGGTCCGCTCGGATTTCGGGAGTGTCCGGTTGGTATAGCCGCACGCGCACCCGGGCCGGATCAGTCGGAGACATGCGGGGGGCACGCTTGTCGTTAGGGAAAAGGCAGCTTTCGTGCGTCATCTCGTGGTTGTAGACGCTGAAGAACGGCGTTTCCGGCGAGGGCCGGTCCCGCCACTCCCCTTTTTTGCCGCATACGTTCCACGCCTCCCGGACATCGAAAGGCGCGTTATAGTCGGTCTTCGAATTGTTGGTGGTGTAGTATCCGGCTTGGCGCAGATAAGCGGGGAACGCCTTGAGCCACGGGGGGATCTTACCCGCCGCGCGCATGTTGTGGGCCGGACCGCAGGTCGCGGGATACATCCCCGAAATCAGCGTGAACCGCGACGGAGCGCACACCGGCATGGCGTAGCAGCTCTCGAAGACGACGCCTTTCCTGGCCAGCCCGTCCAGGTTCGGCGTGCGCGCCAGCGGGTCGCCGTAACAGCCGAGCAGCGGGCCGTTGTCCTCGCTCACGAGGCACAGGATATTCGGCCGCGGCGGAGACGGCTTTCCTGCGGCCCGGCCCCCCAGCGGCAACGCCGCCATCGAGCCCGCGCACCGCTTCACAAACGTCCTTCGCGAAAGAGCAGACATCGTCGGCCTCCGATCTTATTCGGACAAATGAAACAAAGGGACGGACAACGGCGAACGGGGCCGCATCGGTCACAACGGATCCACCAAGCGCTCGGCCAACACCAGCAGTTCTTCTTTGCCCAAAACGAACAGCACGTCCAATCCGCGGACCATGGCATACCGTTTGCCGAACCCGATCTCTTTTCCGATCAGCAACGTTTTACGGACCGCGTCGTCCGCCTCCACATCGACGATCACCTCCAGCCACGGCTGATGGAGACCGTACGCGTCGCCGTTATCCAACGCCACGCCAAGACCTTCAATCCGGTCCGCCTTGAGTTTTCCCAGCCGCATGACCAGCGCGTCCAGCCTTGCGGGCGCGATTTTTCCTGTCATGCCCTCTCCCAGATGCCAAATCGTGTCGTTTTTCTGGCGCTCGACGGTTTCGGCGGCCGCGACGCCGGCGCGCTTGAGCGTGATCCGCCTCAGGCTGGAGGCAGGCAGGGCCAAAACCGTCTTATCGCGCAAACTCAACAGCCCGATCATGCTGACCAGCGCAGGCGGCACGTTGCTGCTCGCCACGCGGAACACCGTCGGCGCGTTTGTGAACGTCACGCGCAAGAACTTGCCCTCGATGTCGTCCGGCGCGATCGAAAAACGCCACGAGGCTTGCTCGGAGAAAACCTCCACGTGGCTGATCGGCAGATTCTGTTCATTGCTGACGCGCCGGATCTCGCTCGCGCTGTCGTCGTCCATCGAGATCGCATTCAGCTGGAGCAACTTCTCCAGCGTCTCCTGCGCAACGCCCTGGTCCGCCACGTCCGCAATCGGCGTTTCCATCCGCCACAGGGCGTTCGTCTGTGTCAACACAAACAGCGCGTCGCCGAAATAGACTTGGAAACGGCGCACATTCGACGGCAGTTCGTAAAACAGGCGGGTGTCACGCAGTTCCGAGGGCGACACCTGAAACGCTTTGAACACGTCATTCGAAACCGCGCCGATCGCGTCGCCGCCCTGCAGCAAGACATAGGTCAGACCCGCGGCCTCATCGAGGAAATGGCCAAAAACGACCTTCGCAGGCGCTCCGGGGCCGGTCTCCTGGAGTTGGATCTGAGATCCCGTATCCGCCCCCAGGCCGTACAGCCCCATGCGCGTCTTAAATGCCGACTCCGTCTCGGCCACATCCATCACATTCGAAACCGTAGGCCAGATGAAACGCGAGACGCGGGCCTCATACAGCGCATCGAGCAAAGCATCAACCTTCTCATCCGAAGCCGGTGCCGACGTCGGCTGGACCAGCCGCCACGTCCCGGAATCTTTCGCGAGCTTGATGAAAGGCCGCCCCGGAATCCGCACTTCAAGCGTCCGGACCGCCGCGCGGTCCCCGTGCACCAGTTTACGCGAGCGCAGATCATCTGCGGTCCGCGGAATCGCATCGTATACCGAAGCCGGGACGACCAAGACCTGGTCGGCCTGATTCATGCGCACGTAAATTTCGGCGCCGAGCGGCGTGAGCGCGCCGAAGTGAAACTCGTCACGCAGCCGCCCCCCTTCCAACACCACGTGCGTGTGGGCGGGAGCAAGACCGAACTCCTTGAGCGACAATTCGCGTTTGCGCAGCTCCTGGAACGGCAGGGCATCTTTGACGCGCGCCGACTCGAAAACGTCCAGCAGCCGCGATGCCGCCCCTTGATCGACCTGCGCGTAAAAGGGCGCCACCATGCTCCAGCGGCCGTCTTCGCGCCGCAGCCCAATGCGGGTGTCCCCCCGCTCGACGGTCACGAGGTCCACGTCCTCCAACACGTGTTCGAGCAGAATGGTCTTCGCCTTGTTCTCGGCAGGAAAAAAACGCACACGCCGCTGCAAGCCCCACAAAAGCAGGGCGCACAGGACGATCCCGCTCAACAGTATCAAAATGATCCGACGATTTCCCATAACCGCTTCTTATTGCCGCGCGCGCAGCGAGGCCAGGCAAAACAACAGAAACACACACGCAGGCACGACGACGGCCGACCAGACCATGAAAACGATCCACTGGTGGCGCGCGAACCCCGTCACCAAAGTGGCGTCCCCCCCCAGGGAGGGAGCCGTTCCCGTATCGATCCCGGCCAACCATGCGACCGCATTCATGAAGAAATCGCGGTTGGCGTTCGCGCGTGAGGCCAGCGCGCCATTCATCACGAAATCGGTCTCGCCCATCACGCATACGCGCGTGGGCTTGAACGCCACGTCCTTGGCAACATCGCCGCCGCGCTCGGAAACGGCGGCCACCGCGACAGGCCCGTGAAGCTCCGACTGCGCGTCGAACGTACGGGGAAAAACGTCGGGGTCAGATTCGCCCCACCCCGCCTCATCGGTCTGAGCCAACAGCGTAACCTTCGGGCGATCCGCGCCCGCCGCGGGGGCGGTCACCGCCGCAATGCAGGTCGCATAGCCGAACACGACCGACGCGTTGTTGAGATTGCGCGTAATGACATGGTCCGCGAAGGTCGTCACCACCACCTCATGGCCGGAGAGCGTCCGCGTGCTTGCGGCGATGAACGGCGTCAGCCTGATGCCCCATTTCTCCAGCAGCCCTTCCACGCCGATCTTGACGCGCGGCGAAACCAGATAGAGCAGGCGACCACCGCGCTGCAGAAACGCGTCCAGCAGCCCCAGCTCTTCAGCCTTCAGCGCATAGCGCGCACCCGCGATCACCAGCACGTGACAGTCGTCCGGAATCCGGCCCAACCCCGGCAGCGCGAGCGCCTTGATTTCAAACCCGTCGCGCGTGATCTCGCGCGCGATATCGGAAAAGCCCCGCAGCTCATCGTAATTGTCGAACCGCACCTCGCCGTGTCCCTGCAGCCAGTAGATCACCGACCGCTCGTACGGCAGCGTCAGCCGGGAGATCGCTGCGGCGCACACCATCTCGCCGCGGAAAACGCCCAAACCCGCCTTGTCATCATGCGATTGCGCCGTCTCTTGGGTCCGCAACAGCGACCGCCGTGCCAGCATCTCGTCCAACGTCACCACGATGCGACGCCGCTGCCGTTCGAACAGCAGCGCGTTCTCCGGCACCCCGTACGACGCGAGCTGTCCCGCCCGGGTCAAGTCCCAGCGCGGATCCACATACTCGATCACCATCTCGGCACCGGCCACGCTGCGCGAGGCCTGCCGCAATCCGCGCAGCAGGCGGGACACCGGCCGAAACATCGGATGCCGCCGGTCCATGAAACAGGAAACGCGGATCGAACCCTGGGTATCGGCCAGCACGTCACGTGTCCGCGCGGAAACCTGCATGACCTTGCCGACGGGAACCTCCCACGTGAGATCGAGACGGCAGGCCAGCGCGACCGCCAGAACCGTCAGGACGGCCCCCAAGCCGATGGCCAGCAGCGCCGAGGCCTTTAAGGCCTGTCGACCCGCCGTCCGCACCGCTGCCGTTATTTGATTCTTCTCGTTCACGTCATCAACCCCGCAACCTCAGACACGCCAACAATTTTGAACAGCCGAACAGAAAGAAAACCGTCGTGACCCCATACAGTGCGATCACGGACGTCGAAAACAGCCCCGTCGAAAAATCATACACGTGGACCAGGAAAGGCATCCACGCCATTTCCGCCCGGACCGACGGCACCCACGCCAGGATGGCCGCGTACACGACGATCGGGATGCCGCTACACAGCACCAGCGAACTGACGGCGGCCGCGGCCTGATTGCGGAAGAACACCGAAATCATCGTTCCGGCCGCGCACCAGGTCGACGCCTGCAGGAACAGGATCAGAAACGTGGCCGCAAACGCTACGCCCCGAACCGTTCCCTGCACCGGCAGCGACAACATCGGCAGCACCAGCAGCGGCACGACCAGCGACAGGGCCAACGCCACCGCCATGACCGTCATCGCCGAAAGGAATTTACCGATCACCAGATCCCGCTCGCGGATCGGCGAGGACATCAGCAGATCGATCATGCCCGTCGAACGCTCCTCCGCAAAAAGCCGCATCGTCAGCAGCGCGCTCAAGATCGGCAGCCAAGGTGCGATCGAAAGTCCCCAGATGCTCTGGATCTGAAGAACGCTGCCCTCGTTGCGCCGCAGCGTCACGACGAAGGTCCATCCGCAGGCGGCCAGAAAGGCGGCCACCGGCACGCCGCACGAGAATGCGCCGCGGAACGCCTTGACCTCCCGCACCCAGGTGACTTGAATGGCCGTCATGGGCCCACCTCGCCTTCAAATCCCGACGTCATCTGCGTCTCCAGCAGCTTCGCCAGCTGCGAACGGCTGTAATCGCTCGCCCGATACATCGCCACCACGCGTCCCCGGTTCAGCACCACAAACCGCGTGCACCAGTCCTGCATCTCATGGACCTCATGGCCCGACACCACAACGGCGGCCCGGGACGATGCCGCCGACATTACGGCCGCCGTTTTCTTGCGTTGCCCCACATCGAGGCCCGCCAACAGGTCGTCCAGCAGCAGCAGTTTCGGATGCATGATCAAGGCGTCCGCCAGCCCCACGCGTTTACGGTATCCTTGCGACAGAAGTCGCACGCGCGTCTTGGCCACCGCCACCAGCCCGCACTGATCCAGCGCCTCGCTCACCCGGCGACGCACGCGCATGCTGCGCTCTCCCTTGAGTCGCACCCGATAGGTCAGATACGCTTCGACCGTCATTTCGCTATAGAGAGGACAGTGCTCGGAGAGATACCCGATCCCCCGCCGGTACCTGACCGGACGCACCAGAGGGTCGACCGCATCGAGCCGGACCGTGCCGGCATCCTGCATCAAGAGGCAGGCCAAGATTTTCAGCAGCGTCGTCTTGCCGGCGCCGTTGGGTCCCATGAGCGCGACGATTTCTCCCGGTGCCACATCGAACGAAACGTCGTCGAGCACCACGTGGCTCCCGTATGAAAAACTGATATGGTCTACTTCAAGCATGATTCATGTTCCGGCGCGCAGCCGGCTTCGGCCGCACCAAACGGCGCCAACACATCTTCCAGCATGGACAGCCATTCCGTCAAGGTGGCCGCATCGCGCGCTTCGACAATCATTCTCAGAAAAGGTTCGGTATTGGACTTGCGGATGTTCACCCACCCGTCGGCATAATCGAGACGCACGCCGTCGAAATCCGCACGCGCCTGCGGCGGCCCGAGCGCCGCCAGCGCCGACAAGACCGCCGCGATCGCACCGTCTTTGTCTTGGATCCGATAGTTGCGCTCGCCGGAGTTGGCGTATTTGCGGATCGGCGCCATCAGCGCGCTGAAACTCACCCCCTGGCGCTTGGCCTCCGCCAACGCGGCCAGCACCAGCAGCGCGGCCAGCTCGCCCGAGTCGCAACAGAAGAAATCGCGGAAATAATAGTGTCCGGCCAATTCGCCGCCGCACACCGCCCCCGTTTCGCGCAGGGCCATTTTGGCGAACGCATGTCCGACCTTGCCCATCACCGTCTTGGCCCCGTCCGCCCGCAGCGCCTCGATCGCTCCGCGCGAAGTGCGGATATCGTGGATCACCGTCGCGCCCGGTTCACGCGCGAGGAAGTGCCGGGCGATCACCGGAATCAGATAGTCCGGTTGCACGAACGCGCCCGTCTCGTCCACGAACATCACGCGGTCCGCGTCTCCGTCAAAGATGACGCCCGCGTCGAGCCCCCGCGCGCGCACCGTGTCCGCAACCTGCGTGCGGCTTCCGGCCTCCAGGGGATTGGGTGAGTGATGCGGGAACCGTCCGTCCGGCACCTCGTTGAGGTAGACGGGGCTCTCGCCCAGCAGATCGCGGACGATCAAACCCGCCACGCCGTCCGAACAGTCCACGGCGAACCGCAAGCCGGAAAGATCAGCCAGACGGGTCCGCAGCCACTGCACAAAATCGTCGCGATACGACACCGTCCTGCAGGCACCGGTCACCGCCGCGGGCGGCAACGTGTCCGAGGCAACGCGCTCCTCGAGCTTCGCGAGGCCCGTCGCATAGCCCACCGGTATCGCGCCGGAACGCGACACCTTCATGCCGTTGTGGTCCGGAGGGTTATGCGAGGCCGTGATCTGCACCGAGGCGTCATACCCCTCTCTCGCCGTAAAGAAATAGACCATCGGCGTCGTGGCCAAGCCCATGTCGTCCACCGCGCAGCCCGACTCCGTCAGCCCGCGGCAGAGCGCATCGCGGACGCACTCCGAGGAGAGCCGCATGTCGCGTCCGATCAGCATGCGCCGGGCGCCGAGCACGGCCGGAAGCCAGCGCCCGATGCGGTAGACCGTGTCGAGATCGAAATCCTTTCCGAACTCGCCGCGCATGTCATAGGCCTTGAAAAACGACATCCCGAACTCTCCGCTCCCTCATCGTTCTTTCTATTGGATCACCACCAGCGAAATGCCGGCATGGGTGCCTTTGGGCTTCATCGTCTTGAGCCACGCAGGCATCTCGTTTGCGGCCGCGCCGCTCTCGTTGGTCGTGATCCCAAGCGATTCGGGCGAAGACGAAGCCAGCGTCTGCATCACCTCCTGCAGCCGCGCCGCATTGCGGCGGTCCAGATGCGTGGAGGTCGAGAAAGCCCCGAGAATTCCCCCCGCCAGTGTGCAGATGATGGAGACCAGGATAAGCGTCGAGAGCGTCACCGACAATTTGCCGTTCTTGTCGGTGTGCAAACCGGCCTGCGCAGTCACGCGGTCGCGGACCGCCTCGAGGCGCTCACGCTCCAACAGGATGCGCTCGCGCTCCAGCTTGAGCTTCTCCTGTTCAATCTGAAGCTCGGTGCGCGACAACGTCTCGTCCGCCATCGCGGAATCCGCCGCCCCGCTCACGACCTCGTCCATACCGAACCCCTTTCGCCATCCGGGAACATTCACGCCCGCAGTTGCGCGAAGCGCGCGCAGGGCGGCAGCGCCCCGACCAACGGACGGGCGTAATCGATGAACGCTTGCGTCACATCGTTGCCCGCCTTGCTGATAAACGCGTCCGGCATGTGGCGCGTCTCCTTGGCCACGCTGCGCAGCGGCACCACTTCGAAATCCACGCTGTACTTCTTGGTCGCCTTGCGCTTGATCGCGACCGACCCGCTGGAAACCTCGTCGTTGACCGCCGCCTGCACGGCCGCGACGCCGACCAGCCGTGCCTCCATCGCGTCGCTCGCCGAAGCGATGCCGGGGAAGGATCGCTGCAGATAGCCGAAGGTGTCGGCGCGCACACGCTTGATGCCGGCCTGCTCCTTGACGACCTTCGCCAGCAGATCGCCCAGTGCGCCGGTGCCGCTCAGCTGCACGTTGCCGTGCGAGTCGGTCTCTTGCGTGAATTTCGCGAGGATCGGCGTGCCGTCTTTGTCCACGATCCCTTCAGAGACCGCCACGACACACCGCCCGTACTTCTTCACCGCGGCTTTCACGTTCTTGACAAAGACCTCGACGCTGAAGGGGCGCTCCGGCAGGTAGATTAAGTGCGGTCCGTCGTCCTTCTCCTGGCGCGCCAGCGCGGCTGCGGCGGTCAGGAAGCCCGCGTTGCGTCCCATGATCACGTCGATCTTCACACCGCCCAAGGCGCGGTTGTCCAGATCGTCGCCCTTGATCGCGCACGCCACAAACCGCGCGGCGCTGCCGTAGCCCGGCGTGTGGTCGCTCTCGCGCAGATCGTTGTCGATCGTCTTGGGGATATGAAAACAGCAGATGCCGTACTCTTCCTTCACCGCCTCCTCGTTGATGATGTGCACGGTCTCGGCCGAATCGTTGCCTCCGATGTAAAAGAAGTAGCGGACGTCCAGCTTGCGCAACACGCGAAAGATCGACTGGCAGTCTTCGGAAGTCGGCTTGCGGCGCACCGAACCTAAGGCCGACGCGGGCGTATTGGCGACGGCCTCTAGCGTCGTGCGGCTTTCCTTGCGCAAATCGATGAAGTTCTCATCCAAAATCCCCTGGATTCCGTGCAGCGCGCCGTAAATCTTGCCGACGGATTTGTTCTCTCTGGCAGCCAAAACGGCACCGACGAGACTCTGGTTAATCACCATCGAAGGACCGCCGCTCTGGGCGATCAGCATATTGCCTTTTTTCATGGTACGCTCCTATTCACCTTGTTCGCACCGTTATGATATACTGCCTTCATGCATAAAGGCAAACATCCGTTTGAAAAGCCCTCCGATTTCGAGGCCGAAGCGGCCGATTTCCGGGGGCTGCCGGATGAGGCCTCTTTCCGCACGGAGCCGAACGCCGTCCGCCGCGAACTGACGCCGCGCGACCTCGCCCGCAACCGCGGGGTCAAGACGCTCTTCGAACACGTCATCCCCGGCCTGCCGATCGACGCCGATCCGCCGGAAACGCGACAGGAACCCGAGCCGTTCTCGGCGCTCATCGAGAAGACGCTCAAACGCCTCAACATCAAGGAGAGCCCCTGGCTCGACGAACTGATGAAAACCTGGCCAAGCCTCGTTCCTCCGGAGGTGGCCAAAGTGTCCCGCCCGGGCAAATGGGACAACGGCATCCTTTACGTCTACGTGACCTCGTCCCTGCACCTGTTCGAGATCCGTCGCACCCAGCTGAAACGGATCGAGCAGGCCGTCCGCGCCTTCGCCGGCGACGACCGCGTCAAACAGGTGCGGCTCATGGTCAACGCCGTGCCGCTGCCTTTTGAAAAAAAATAGGTTCCTCCGCGATCTCTCGCGAGAGGAACCGGAACGGCGATGGCGGACGTCTCACTCCTTCACGGCACGGAAAAACTGTGGCGAGGACTGCGCTGATACCCGGTGGGGGCTGTTCGTCGCGTCCGAAACCTCCGCCCACAAAGGCGCAACCAGAGAATCCGTACTCTGCAGCCGGCCGAGAAAGCCGACTTCAAGTCCGTCGACACCGCTGTCGATGCTCACACGCCGCCATTGCGTCTCTCCGCAGCCGGCCAGCTTCGCCTGCATCTCGGGAGTCAACAGCTTGACCAGCTCCGCATTGTACGCGTGCGAATACGTGTTGGTCAGTTCAATGCTGCTGTACACACGCAGCGCGCCAAGCCCCAGGCTGACGGCCTTGCCCGCCGGCGAATCGGGCGTCGTCTCCGGATCGACATCCGTCGTCACGATCGAGATGTTCGTGTCGCTGTTGAGAAAAATCTCCCACGAACGGAACTGGATGGGAAAATCCCGCAGCGACGGCGTTTCAACCTGCCAGAAGCCTAACTCGGGATGAGTCGGATCGGGCGAGGGGTACGGCGTCACCACGCTCACGTGGCGATGCCCGGTCATCAGCATCAAAAGATTCGGGTAACGGTGCAACGTGGCAATTAAGTTCGTCTCCACCGCTTCATCGTAAAACTGAATGCCCACAAGCTTGTTCGTCGACAGCAGGCTCTCTTGAGGATTTACAGGAACATGGGCGGCCAGAATCATCAACTGTTCATCGTTCTGCCCCCTCTGCAGCTCGTTAGTGAGCCACGCGTAGCGCGCGTCGTCCATCCAGCCCCCGCCGTAGAACATGGCATCCTCGTTCGCCTGGTCGGACTTGCATGTGTTGTCGAGCACGATGACGCGGATCGGCGCATTGGACATTGGTTGAAAGGTGTAGCAAGCTGCCGTACTTCCTGCGCCATCCCGGATGAAACCGTGCCCGACCGGCTCAGATGTCGTATTGAAAAACTCGGCGATGAAGTTCGTGGGCGACGCAATATTTTCCGTGATGATGTGGCGGTTCGGATCGGGCGCGACGGTCGGCGTTGTCTCATACCCGTTCGTGGCCCCCCAATAGATCACATCTCCATACTTCGTGGTTCCGTCGACCACCCCCACGTAGGTGCCTTGTCCTTCCGAAGCGTTGGGCCACAAAGGCCCCGCCACGGCATCAGTGATCTCGAGCACATTGCTGCTGACCAGCGCTTGCCGGACCTTCTCGGTCGGATAGCCTATGCCCATCCAGAACTGGTCGTGGTTACCGATGGCCGCATACCACGGGATCGAACGGTCGAGGCCGGCCGCCTTATAAGGCTTTTGGTAGTCGATCGTGTCCGCGCCAAGATGTGCGCCGGAGCTGGGCTGGATGTTCTTGCCGTCCATGACGTCGATAAACCAGCGAAGTTCGTTGTACTGCCCGGAATTGCAGAAGTCGCCGAGCGCGATGCCGAAATGGAAGGGTGCCAGCCGGTGCAATGCGTTGATCGTCTGAACCGTCGAATCGAGCAGATGCGTCGTGGCGCACATGGCCGGCGAGTACGAGGACGGGTTGAGCGATCCGAGACCTGGATCGCCAAACTCGGCGCCCCATCCGTAATAAGGGACTTGGGCTGGCGACTCCTTGTCCGTGATATGGATGTCGCTGATGGTAAAGAACGAGAGCAGGCGGGTCCGGCGCGAGGCCATGGCGTAATCCGCGGGCATCAGGTCGAGCCGCACGCCATGGTTCGTGCCGGCCTCCCACTGCCATTGGGCGTACCCGTAATCCACATAAGCAGCGACATTTGACGGCGCGATCGGCGTATATTCCGGCAGTTCGACGGGCACGAGCGTTCTCTGCCGGGTGCCGATCTCAACCCCAGCCCCGCAGACCTGCAGGGCGACAAGTCCAAACAAACCTCCGAGCCCGACCCCCTGCCGAACCCCATTTCTATGCGCCACTCCACGTTTCATCTCGAGTCTCATTTTCTTCCTTAATTTTCGTCCATCTCACGGATCGCCAAGTTTGATAAATTAACACTCCACGGGTTTCACCACAAGCAGCAAGAAAGCGCGGATTATATGCACCGGGAGGTCAAATTGAAACGCCTTGCCTTGACGCCTCTGGCGCCATGATTCATAATTCCGACACAATTGAAACAAAGGAGCTGATCATGCTACCCCGAACAATCGAACTGAACAACTGGACGTCTGAAAAAAAGTGCCGCAAACTGGTCGAGAACCTGGCCAAGAAACACTTCACCGCCGTCTATTGCGCCACGGCGCAGGAAGCTGCCGACTACATTCTCACGCAGGCGCAGACCGCCAAGTCCGTCGGCTTCGGAGGCTCGCTTTCCGTGGCCGACATGAAGCTCACGACGATCCTCGCCGACCAGGGCAAGGAGATCCTGAACCACGGGTTCCCTGACCTGACGCCCGAGCAGAAGCAGTCCATCATGAAGCGGCAGCAGACCTGCGACCTGTTCCTGAGCGGCACCAACGCCGTGACGCTCGACGGTTGCCTCGTGAACATCGACGGCAACGGCAACCGCGTGGCCGCCATGATCTATGGCCCTGCGAAAGTCATCGTGGTCGCCGGACGCAACAAGATCGTCGAAGGCGACATCTGCGATGCCATTAAACGCATCAAGGACAAGTCCGCGCCTCCCAATTGTCAGCGTCTCGGCAAGCAGACCCCCTGCGCGGTCACCGGCATCTGCGCCGACTGTGATGCGCCGCAGCGCATCTGCAACGTCACCACGATCATCGACCGCAAGCCGACCCTGACCGATTTCCACGTGCTGATCGTCAACGAGGACATGGGGCTATAGCCGTATCTCTATTCGACGAGCAGCGCGAGATCGATGAACTGCCCGCCCATGGTCTGATGCGTGTGGATGGCCAGCGTATTGGCGCCCTTGCGCAATGTCTTGCGGAGCGCCTCCGTTACGACCACCAGCTTATAGTTGCCGATATAGTTCTGGACGCTCAGGATCTTCTGGCCGTTGACGTAGACCTCGGTGTCCTCGTCGTACGTGATGACCACCGCGCCCGCCCGCAGTTCCGCGCCGTCGTACTCGAAGGTCTTGCGCAAATAGATGTCCGGGGTCGCCCAAGGCGTGCGCCCGATCCGCTTGCCTTCCGTGCCGAAAGGCGGCAGTCCCGACTTCCATGAGCTGTCGTCATATGCCGCGGAAGTCCACTCCCCTTGCGGCGTTTGGGTCACATACCGATAGGGCGTGCAGAGCGCGCCGTCCTGCACCGCGCCGACAAGCACTTTCCACTCGGCATTGGCAAGGCGGAGAGGCTGCGGAGCCTGTGCCTCGCCCCGCTCGTAGGCGGCCTGGCGCGACGTGATCGCGTGCAGTTTCGCGACATCGAACTTGGGCTTGCGGTCATAATAGTAAAGGCCGTTGTGCTCCTGTTCCACATCGGTCAGCTGCGTGTAGCAGAAGCCGAAAAAGTTCGGATTGTCCAGCTGAGCGTCGCACTGGCCTTTGTAGCGGGCATAGAACTCGTCCAGCGTCTGCGGCCCCTTCCCGTACCCCCAGCCGCCTTCGGTGGCCCAGCCGATGCCGCCGAACTCGCTGATCATGAACGGCACGCCGCAGTCTTTCACGGATGTCGACGAATGCCCATACCGCGGCGGCATCGGGGCGACCGTCGCCGCACCCGAGAAATACTCCTCCCAGCGCTTGCGCAGCGATTCCGGATTGCCGTCGTAGTCGTGCGCGTCGCGCACCTCCGGATGAGGCAGCGTATGGACCCAGCCGCTCGTTTCCAACACGGGACGCGTCGGATCGACGGCCTTGGTCACAGCCCAAACCACCTGCTGGATTTCGCCGGCCGATGCGGGCGTCTCGTTGAAAGGACACCAGCCGATGACCGACGGGTGGTTGCGGTCGCGCAGCAGAACCTCGGTCCATTCGGTCACATACGGCGCATACCCTTCCGGCCGGTAGTTGTAGCCCCAGTTCGGAAACTCGCCCCAGACCAGATAGCCGAGCTTGTCGGCCCAATAGAGGAAACGCGGCTCAAAGACCTTCTGATGCAGCCGCGCGCCGTTGAAACCGCACGCCATGGAGAGCTCGATATCACCCTTCAATGCCGCATCGGTCGGCGCGGTCCAGATACCGTCCGGATAGAACCCCTGATCGAGAATCGTGCGCTGGAACACGGGCTTGCCGTTGATGAGAATGCGTCGGCCCTCGATCGCCACCGAGCGCAAGCCGAAGTAGCTCTGCACCTGGTCGACCACTTTACCCCGGCTGGTCAGCGTAAACGTGAGATCGTAGAGGAACGGTGCCCCCGGCTCCCACAGGCGCTTTTTTTTGAGCTCCAGCACCAGGCGACGATTGCGCCAGGTGCCCGCCGCCGAATCGGCACCCATCCGCTTGCCGTCAGCAAACGCCTCTGCCTTCAGCTCGAGATCCGGATCGGCGCCGTTGACCGTCGCTTCGATCAAGACCCGCGCATGCTCCGGATCGGGCACGACCGAGAAGCTCTCCACATAAGACGTGCCGACCGCTTCGAGCCATACGGACTGCCAAATGCCGGTCGTGCGGGTGTAGACGCATCCTTGGCTCTTGTCGTAAGCCTGCTTGCCGCCCGGCTGCAGACCGCTGCGCAGATGGTCGACGACCCGCACCACCACCTCGTTCGGGCCCTCTTTCAGAAAGGTCGTGATCTCGAACCCGAACGCGGCGTTTCCGCCCATGTGCGTCCCGGCCAGCTGACCGTTGACGTACGCCCAAGTCTTATAGTCCACACCACCGAAATGCAGGAGAACGCGCTTGCCCTTCATCGCGGCCGGCAGCTCGAACGTGCGGCGATACCAGACATTCGTCATGTACTGCGTGTTGCCGAGCGCGAGGCCCGAGAGCTTGCTCTCCGGGCAGAACGGCACGATGATTTTCGACGCCAGATCTTTCCCCGCGATCAGCCCCCTCGCCTCACCGTTCCCTTGGTCGTCGATCTCGAATTGCCATTCGCCGTTCAGCGTCAACCAGTTCTCGCGTATCGCATCAGGCCGCGGATGTTCCGGCCTCGGCACATCCGCCATTCCTGTTTGCAACAGACATGTCAACACCGCCCACGTGATCATTCCTTGCTTCATGATTCCCCCCTTTTTTAAGCAAATAGATTTCATTTTCGCTTCCAACCGAGCGTTTCACAAGCTCGAAAATTGTCTTTGGAGCGCGTCACCCTTTCCTCGCACGTCCACAAACGCCCCGCAGCGGTGTCCCGCCCCAATGGCCGTCAGCCGCTGCGCCGGAAATCGGCCAGGCCTTATTCCGATACACCGCTCACGGCCTGCTGGTGAACTCAGACTGGATCTCCGCCGCCGTCAGAGCCCGCGTCCAGATTTTCACCTCGTCCATCAGGCCGATGAAGAACCCTGGCGTGCCCACCTTGGCCGGCTCGCCGCCCCATTGCTCACGGCCAAGGATCAGCGGCTCGTCGTTGCTGATCCGGTCGGCAAGGTTTTTCTTTTCAGCGACCGGTTTGCCGTCCGCATAGAGCGTGATGCCTTTTCCGCGCTGCGCAACGGCGGCGACATGCGTCCACGCGCCTTCCTTAAGCACCGCCGGCGAGGTAAAATTGAACGACCAGCGATGATCCGTATCGGTCGCCTCGAAACCGATACCCGCACCGTTCTGCGTCAGGATGAAAGAAGTCTCGCCGCCGGCGAAACGTTTGCACACCAGCCCGCGCCGGCCGCGCACGGTCGAAGGCTTGATCCACAGCGAAGCCGTCATATCCGGCGCGTTGAAGACGGCCGGTTCGTTCACGCGCAGCCACCCCGTGCCGTCAAAACCTGCAACACAGCCCCGCACACCGTCGGCCGCGTTCGTCACGCCCCCGTTGACGCGCGCGCTGAAACCGTTGCCGGAAACATCGGCGGCCTTGGCCCCCGTCACCTCCTCGAAGTTCCAACCCGCAACCGGATCTGGGCGGTTGAGATAGCGGCTCAGCCGCAGCTCGGCGGCGCGCCGTAGCGCCGGCTCGTCCGTCAGTTCCTCGCGGACATTCTCGAACGCGTTGGCAAGCACCAGGACGTTCGTCGTGTTCCGGCTGACGAAAATGCCTTGCCCTGAATTCGCGACGCGGTTCGCCTCGACAATCGCATCGCGCGTGTCGCCGGTGATGCAAATGTGCGCGTTGCTGTCGAGCCGGTTGCCGCGCACGACCGAGCCGATGTTCATCGGGCCGCTATAGGGCGCATGACGCATGCCGGTGATCTCCAGCACGGAGTCGGACGCCGTCGCCCAGTGATAATAATTGCCTTCCGTGATCGCGTTGTCGCGGAACTCGCAGAACCAGTTCGGCTGATAACCGTGGTACCACAGCCCCTTGCCGCGGAAGCCGGACATGCGCGTCCCCGTGTTCCGGACCACGATGTTTTCCACCGCCGTTCCGTAGAACTGCATCGGCCCGCAGTCGGAAAACTCGTTGCCGATCACCAGGTAGTGCCCCTGATACATCGTCACGCAAATGTCCGAATCCGCGTCCGGGGCGACCTCCCAAGGACGATCGATCTCGACGGACTGCTCGCCCTGTCCCACCACACGGCGGACCTGGCCCGCGCCACGGCCCGCGAGCACGAACACCGCCGCCCCCTGCCATTCCCGTCCGCGCCAATTGGGCTTATTGCCCAACGTCAGAGAGGTCCCTTTGACAGCGCAGCCCTTGCCCGAATACGCTTCGCCGCCGGCATCCGAGGTCATCGCTTCGCGGTCCCAACCGTGCATCAGGCGCAACCGGTTGTCGGCGTAATACACGTTCTGCGAATAACGCGAGCCATCCAAGCAGTTCAAGCCGCCGCCCGTCGACATCAGGTCCGCGCCGCTGATTTCGTTCCTCTCGAATATCAACCCGTCGCTGCCCGAGATGCAGTACCAGCCCCAGCGACCATTGAAGAAGCGGTTGCCAGCCACTCGACCGCCACGGACACGGCTCAGATAAAGCGCGCGGCCTGTGCCATAGAAATCGCAGTCCGTGATCTCGATATTGCGCCCCCCCATCCGCACCGTGTCGCCGCCGCCGGTGGACCACTTCATGGACTCGTGGAAACGGGCGTTCACCTCGTCTTGCGTCGGATGACCGCGATAGGAATTCGCCCGGACACGGACCCTGCGCAGGAAAACATCGCCAGCGCCCGGCCTGTCGCCGAGGTCGGCAGCGATGACATGGCGGTGATGGCAGGCGTAGATCGTGAGGTTCTCCAGCCCGAACGTATTCGTGCCCTGAACAAGCGCCCAGGGCGGACTCGGCAGGTCGGTCCACGCCAGCGCGACCCCGTCCTCCCTTTCGCCACGGAGCACCGTGCGACGAGGAATGTTCAGCGTCTCGGAAACCGCGTAGCGCCCCAGCGGCAGATAGACGATGCCACCGCCGTTGGTTTCTGCCGCCGACAGCGCGCTCTGTATCGCCGCCGTATCATCTTTCACACCGTCAGCCTGCGCGCCGAAATTCGTCACGTTGTAAACCGTTTGCGGCCACGCTTCTTTATGGACAACTGTCAACTCAATCGGATCGCTCCACCCCCGGTCCCCGCCCGCACCGCCATGAATCGACAGCCGATACATTCCGGCCGGCAGATTTTCCGGGAGCACCGCGCGCGCCGCATGGCCGTCCGTTTCGACCGGCAGGGAAAGCTCGCAAGGGCCCTCAAGCCGCAACGCGGGCATCCTCAGCCCGTCTTTCGCGTCCCAGCCGAGGTTCTTGCCGAACGCGCGAACCCATCCCCCCGGTGTCGCTGTCGTGCCACCGTCGCCCTGTGTCCACCAGACCTGCGGCCGGTTCAGCACCCGCACCGCCGCCCCTTCGCGGTTGGCGACGCGAACGGCGAAAAGGCCAGGTTTAAGACTCTTCGGCACAAGAAACTTCACCGACTGCGCGCCCGATTGAAGCGTCTCGACCATCGTGCTGCGCTTGGGCCACGCGAACGCTTCCGCCGTCGGCTTGCCCGCCCGGCCGTCGGGCAGACGCACAATCTCAACCGCACGCGTACCACCGAGATTCTCGCCGATCGCCATGGCTGCCTCGCCCGGACGGACCGGATCGCTGGCCCAAAACACCGCAGGCCCTGTTTCCGTACCCTGCGCCCACAAGTTCGAACCGCAAACGCCCAAAACCGCGGCCGCCATCCCCGCAGCAACAAAAAGCTGTTTCACTTCGTCATTGCCCTTTCTGTACAGGCCACACCCACGTTTTCAGATCGCCGCTCCACGCAAGCCCGATGCTGGCATAATTATCGAAACCGCCGCGCGGATCTTTCTCGGGATAGGCCGAGCCGTGGAAAAAAATCAGCGCCTTACCCACCGCGGGATCGCGGCGCAGATCCAGCACAAAACCGCCCGTCAACCGACCCTGCGCCCACGGCCAATCGCGCTGCCCCAGCGTAAGGACGCCTTCGTCCCGCCACGCCGCGAGGTCGGCAGACCGCTTCACGCCGACACCATTTTCCGGCGAGTGAAACAGCACGTACTCTTCCCCGTCGACGACTACGCAGGCATTCTCGCCGGCGGGAGCGTGTCCGACATACGTCCACGTCTTCAGATCCCGCGACCAAGAGCGGCTGACGCCGTTCTGTTTGAAGAAGCACCACCATTTGCCGGGATCGTCTTTGTCAGCCAAGAGATAAGGATCGATCATCCGTCCCATCTTTTCGCGCGGCACGTGCGGGCCCTTCACGCGCAACAGTTCCGGCGCGCTCCACGTCTCAAGATCGCGGCTGCGCATCGTCCAGAGGCGGGAAGTCTCGTTGCCGTATGGCTCGCCATTCGGCCGCGGATAGGTCTGCAGGCAGAGCACCCACTCGCCGCCGGCGCGCACCACGTTGCCGGGGCTCCCGAAGTTGAGGCCCCGGTCGCGCGGCGTCAGCACCGCCGGCGCGCTCCACGTGACCAGGTCGCGACTCTTGCTCCAGGCGAGATAGGAGTACGGCAGGCCGTCCTCAATACGAACCCAAGTGAAAAACAGGCGGAACCAGCCCTCCTCAAAGAGCACGGCCGGATCGCGATAGGCGTTCGACGCGTCGCCGCGGAGCAGGATCGGCGACCGCAGCGCCGCAAGGTCGACCGGTCCGCCGCAAAAGCCCTGTACCGCCAGCATCAGCCACACGCCCAGCGCCCGCCTCCAGATCATCGTGGACCCTTTCGCTTTTCGCCGGCTCAAGGCAGCGGCTTGCTGGTGAGGAGCCCGATGCCGCGGCCCTTGTTGCCGCAGGCGCAGTAGTAGAGATAAAACGTGTCGTTCGCGGGGTTGTGGACGAGCGAGATCTTGTGCGCATACTGCTTATCCAGCCCGCCGGGATGTCCGCCCGCCTTGTAGAGCGGCTCTGGATGGGCCGTCCAATGCACGAGGTCGCGCGAGAAGGCCGCCATGATGTGCGCCCCGCCGCGCCCCACGCCGAAGTAGAACATCGTCCAGTGGTCGCCGTCGCGGAACACCTTGGGGTCGGACGAGAACTTTTCGTCGTAACCGCCCGCCCGCACCGGCACCACCGGGTTAGCCGGATAGCGCACCCAGCTCAGCAGGTCGGCCGAAAAAGCCAGCCCGGTCTGCTCCGTGCCGCCGCAGGCCGCGTTGTAGAAATTGAAGAAGCGGCCCTGGTGTTCGACCAGCCACGGCTGGTAGATGCAGTCCCGCTCCCACGCCTCGCAATCCGGGTCCTGCACCGCGAGGACCGGCTCGTCTTTCGCGCGGCGCCACACCAGGCCGTCGTCGCTGACCGCCACGCCCTCGTACCCCGGCCGCAGCTCGTAGCCGCCCTGGCGCGGGTAGGCGCCGTAGAGCGACCAGAATTTGCCGTCGCGCTTTTTCAGCACGCGCGGCGCGGCGATGTCCGCGGATTCATACAGGTACGCGCCGAGCACGCGCCCGCCGTGGTCGAAAGCGCCCGCCGGACCGAACCCCAGCGCGAGGCGGGGGCGCGTCCAGCGGACCAGGTCGCGGCTCTCGGCGACGAACGAATTGTACCCGTGGCCGTCGAAAGCGATGAAGCTCATGTACCATAGCTCCGGCGCGCCGGGCAGCTGATAGACGCACGGCACGTCGGTGTTCTTGAAGGCCTCGTGGCCTGGGATCTTCGGCTCCGCCGGGATCACGTGGTCGGCCTGATACGTCCAGCCCCGGTACGGCGCTGACCAGCGGTCCAGCGTCTCGCGCCCGATGTCGGACGCGAGCGCCGGACCGAGGACCGCCAGGGCAAGCCCGGCGCAAAGCGCCGTCTGGAGGGCTGACGCAGACATGCCGGCCCCTAGATCGTCCAGCCGCCGCGGTATTCGCGCGACAGCCACTTCGCGTCGCCCGTGCCGTTCGCGAAGCGCAGGCGCTTGGGGTCCCAGTCAAAGCTGGCGTCGTGGACGTACGACATGTTGCAGAGGTGGCACAGCACCGCCGCGCGGCCACCGACCTCCTCGTTGGAGCACGGGCGCTGGCGCGACTTGACGCAGGCAACGAAGTCGGCCGGGTGGCCGCCCTTGGTCTTGTACAGATGGGTCTTGTAGGTGCTGTCCGTCAGGAAAGCCTTGCGGGCCTTGGCGAGCGCGCCCTCCAGCGAGCCGCCGTCCTCTTTCTTGGTGAATCGCGAGACCGTCTCCTTGCCGTGCAGCATCTCGAACTTGCCGCGGTTCACGGAGATCGTGCCCTCGGTGCCGTAGAACACGGTGCCGAAGAGCGAGAAGGGATTGTGTTTCAGCTTCACGCCGTTCGCGAACTCGAGGACCACGCCCGACTGCGCGCGGCCGCCCAGCTCAGCGTTGGCCTTGTCGGCGTCGCTGCGCTCGGCCTTGATCACGCGGACCGGGCCGCCCGCGTCCATGTCGAGACCCCACTGCGCGATGTCGAGGTGGTGCGCGCCCCAGTCGCCGCAATAGCCCGAGCCGAACAGGTCGTCCATGCGCCAGACCATCGGGAAGAACGTGTGCACGCCGCGCGGCGCCAGCTTGTCGTTGTACTTCACGAGCGGCGCGCCGCCGCACCACAGGTTCCAGTCCAGCCCGGGCTCCAGCGGGATCTCCTCTTTCGGGTCGACGTGCGGCCGCGAGGGGCCGCCGAAGTTGCAGTCCACGTGGGTGATCTTGCCGATGCAGCCGTTGCGCACCAGCTCGGCCGCCGTGAGAAACTCGAAGCCCGAGCGCTGCATCGCGCCGGTCTGCAGGATGCGCCCCGTCTTCCGGACCGCGGCCATCACCGCCGTCGCCTCCTGGATGTTGTAGGTCAGCGGCTTCTCGCAGTAGACGTCCTTGCCCGCCTTCATCGCCGCGATCGTGATGATCGCGTGCCAGTGGTCCGGCGTCGCCACGCACACGGCGTCAATGTCCTTGCGGGCCAGCACCTCGCGGAAGTCGTTGTAGGCTTTGCACACGCCGACGGCGCCCTTCTCCGGATGGGCGGCATAAAAATCGTCGACGCGCTTGACCGCGTCCGTGCGGCGGGTCGTATCGACGTCGCAGATCGCCAAGACGTGCACGTCCTGATTGAGGAAATTCCCCAGCAGGCCACGCGCCTGGATCCCCATCCCGATGAAACCCATGTTGATCTTCTCGTTCGGGCCCTTGACCTTAACGGCCGCCGGCGCGATGCAACCCGAGAACACGAAAGGCACGCTAGCAAGCGTCGCGTTCTTAAGAAAGTCTCTGCGTGATGTGCTCATAATTCCCTCTGATAATTATGTTGGGCAGATTGGCGATACTATCAGCCGTCCCCCACGGTTACGGTAACATGGAAAGTAAAATACCATGACCGCGCCGACCGGGTCGAGAGTGAAAGTGCCGCCACAGGACTCCCCTCCAAAATCAACGGCGACTCCGCGGAAGAGGCGCTTGCACTCCTTCTCGTGTTGAGCTAATCTTCCATTTTTTACACGCCATGAAACCGACTCTTCAGATCGCAACGACCCGGACGCCGGACGGCGAGGTGTTGGCGCTTTACCGGCACGACGCCGACTACTCCATCAAGGTTGAGCGTCAGGAACTGATGACCAGCCGCGCTCACGAGTCGGAGCTCGAACTCGCGCGGCTGGGATGCCAGCGGCTGTTGTCCCAACAGGCTCCGACGGTGCTGATCGGCGGACTCGGCATGGGCTTCACGCTGCGCCAGACGCTGGATCTGCTTCAGCCCGACGCGACGGTCGTCGTGAGCGAACTCATTCCCGACGTGGTCACGTGGAACCGGGATTTTCTCGGCGACCTGAACCGACATCCGCTGCGCGACCCGCGCGTCGTGCTGAAAATCGGCGACGTCATGGAACTCATCCGGAAGTCGGAGCAAACTTTCGACGCGATCCTGCTCGACGTCGACAACGGTCCGGAAGCCCTGACGTCGGCCGGCAACGACCGCCTTTACAGCCGCGAGGGCATCGCGGCCTGCATGCGCGCCCTGCACGCGAAAGGCTGCCTTTCGGTCTGGTCCGGCGCGACCGACAACGCCTTCGAACGCCGCCTACGGCAGGAGGACCTGTTTTTCCGCCGGTTCCACGTGCCGGCCTACAAGGGAGGCAAGGCGCGTTCGCGCTGCGTCTGGGTTATCGCGCGCAATCCTCGGTCGTTGCCGCCGGAGGCCTGACGCGGCGGCGACCGCCGTGCCGGGGCGGACCGTTTTTCAAAACACGGGCTTTAACCTTTGTCATCCGGTCTGTTCTGTGTTTTAATTGTTTTTCACTACTGTCCGGTTAAAAACCCCGGTAAATAGGGCTCTTCCTGCATACCGGGAGTCTCGGAGAATGGTTGATTCTCCGAAAACACTTGAAAAATGGGCGTTTTCTCGAAAAGAGTGACACTGAGA
>Ga0209098_1000087_pt1 | contig 96576 bp, 60 predicted proteins | sample AD_JPNHW1_MetaG_FD_184429 | JGI IMG/M metagenome (GOLD analysis project Ga0209098, IMG submission 184429) | Active sludge microbial communities of municipal wastewater-treating anaerobic digesters from Japan - AD_JPNHW1_MetaG (SPAdes) (version 2) | ecosystem: Engineered > Bioreactor > Anaerobic...
TCTCAGTGTCACTCTTTTCGAGAAAACGCCCATTTTTCAAGTGTTTTCGGAGAATCAACCATTCTCCGAGACTCCCGGTATGCAGGAAGAGCCCTATTTACCGGGGTTTTTAACCGGACAGTAGTGATGTTTCTGAAAATTTCCCCGCAGATTGGCATGGATCGGTCACCGCAACTTTGCGTTATAATAATACATCGAATCCGGTCGCCGTCAAGCGCGGCACTGGGCGCGGCGAGAGCCGGTTGCGTGATGTTCGTCTTGTCCCCTGACCTCCGTTTGTGCGACAATCACAACGTTTTTCGAAAGGATTGATTATGCGTTTTCTCTTTCTCTCGCAGGTGTGCGGTTTTGTGCTGGCGATGCCGGGGCTGGCGCTGACGCCGGATGCGCTGATGTGCGAGCTGCTGGCGAAACCGGGCTTAGTCGCGGTGCGCGATGCGACGCCGGAGCTCTCGTGGGGTTTTAAAGCGAGCTGCCCAGGGGACCGCCAAACGGCTTATCAGATTCAGGTCGCCTCTGCCACCGCGCGCTTCAAGACCGGCGATCCGGATCTGTGGGATTCGGGAGAGGTCGCGTCGGGTCAGTCGCTCTATGTGCCGTATGCCGGCAAGCCGTTGCCGGGCGGAGCGAACGTGTGCTGGAGGGTGCGCGTGTGGGACCGCAAGGGAAAGCCCGGCCCCTGGTCGCAGACGGTGGCGTTTGCGACGGCCGATACGCTCGGCGAGGATTCCGCATTGCGGTATCCCCTGGCGCAGAAGCAGGTGAAGCCCGTCAGCGTGGTGACGAACACGCAGGGACGGGTGTTTGTGGATTTCGGCAAAGCGGCGTTCGGATGGGTCGAGCTGTTGCCGCCGCGGCACATGGAACGCGGCGGTCCGTTTGTGCTGCACATCGGAGAAAAAGCGTCGGGCCAGCGCGTAGATACCCAGCCGGGCGGCACGATCCGGTATGCCAAGGTGAGCGGGGCGCTGACGAGCCCCAACATCTATCGCGTTCCGCTCGCGGCGGACAAGCGCAACACCAGCGGCGGAAAAGAGGGCGCGGCGGTCCTGCTGCCGCCGGAGTTCGGGGTGGTGATGCCGTTCCGGTATGTGGAGGTGGAGGAGTGTCCCTATCCCGTGACGGTGGACTCCATCCGGCAACTCGCCGTACACTATCCATTCGACATGAAGGCCGCGCGGTTTGTGTCGAGCGATGGCGTGCTCGACCGCCTTTTCGAATTCTGCAAGTACAGCGTGAAGGCGACGACTTTCGCCGGCGTCTACGTGGATGGCGATCGCGAGCGCATCCCCTATGAGGCCGATGCCTATATCAATCAGCTGTGCCACTATTGCACGGACCGCGAGTTCACGTTGGCGAGGTACAGCCACGAATATTTGATGGAAAAGCCGACGTGGCCGACCGAATGGAAGCAGCATTCGGTGATGATGGCCTGGACGGATTGGATGTACACCGGCAACAGCGAATCGCTGGGGCGGTGCTACGATGTGCTGAAGACGAAAAAGACGCTGGAGTTTTGCGCGCGGGAGACCGACGGACTGCTCGTGACGGGCGGGCCGGATGCGCCGGCGGCGAGCGGGCTCCGCGACATTACGGACTGGCCGGTCGGGGAACGCGACGGCTTCGAGTTCAAAAAGGTCAACGCGGTCGTCAATGCCTTTTACTGTTTGAACCTGCGTCAGATGGCGGAAATGGCTCAGGCGCTGGGCAAGACGTCGGATGCGGAGTCTTACCGCGTCAAGGCGGAGCGGGCTGCGAAAGCGTTCCATGCCCTCTTCTTCAATGCGGAGCGCGGCTGTTATGTGGACGGTGAAGGCGCGTCACACGCATCGCTGCATGCGAATATGTTGCCTTTGGCGTTCGGGCTGGTTCCGGAGGCGGAGCGGCCGCGGGTGGGGGCGTTCGTGAAATCGCGCGGTATGGCGTGCAGCGTGTATGGCGCGCAGTATCTGCTGGAGGCGCTGTTTGCGGCCGGGCTGGAAGACGAGGCGCTCGATCTGATGACGCGCGATGACCGGCGCGGCTGGGTGAACATGATGAAGTCCGGGTCGACCATCACGCTGGAGGCTTGGGACATGATGTTCAAGCCTAACCTGGACTGGAATCACGCGTGGGGCGCGGCGCCCGCCAATATCCTGCCGCGCTATGTGATGGGCGTGCGGCCACTTGAGCCGGGGTTCGGCAAGCTTCTGATCCGTCCGCAGCTCGGGTCGCTGGAGGCGATCGAGGGCTACGTGCCCACCGTGAGAGGCACGGTCAGCGTCGGTGTGCGTCAACGCCCCGGGAAGTCGTATGTGCTCAAAATCGACATTCCGGTGAACACGACGGCGCGGGTGGAAATCCCCTGTCAGCCCGGGGGGGGCTTGGCGGTGGACGGCAAAGTGGTGCCGGCCACTGTTGAGAATGGACGTTTCGTGATAGACGCCGTCGTGTCGGGCGGGCACACCGTCGAGTGGCGGTCGGAGGAACCGGGGATATGCGGATCGAACAGCGGGACCGGCAGCGGGCCGATCTTCGGCGGTGGCTGGCGTTCGTGGGTGCCGTTCTTCTGATCGGCGTGCCCGTTGCCCTGTTTCACTGGGCCGGGGTGGAGCTTTGTCTCTTCCACCGGCTGACAGGCTGGCCGTGCCTGACGTGCGGGAGCACGCGCGCGCTGGCGTTTTTGGCGACGGGCGACATCGCGGCAGCCTTTCGCGTGCAGCCCCTTGCCGCGCTTTGTGCCGCGGGGCTGGGCGCCGCTTTCGCCGCCTATTCAGTGTTGCTGTTTTTGTGCAGGCGCGTCGTTGCCGTGCGTCTCGGTCAGGGCGGCCGTCGCGCGACCTGTGCTGTGGGAATCGCGCTGGCTTTGCTGAACTGGCTCTATCTGGTGTGGCGCGGCGTGTAGAAATGAAAGGGGGGACGCCCAAACGGGCACCCCCCTTTTTTTGTGGCCGGACTGGCGTGGCGCGTTATTCCTCTTCTTCTTCCTTACGGTGTTTGGCCGCTTCCGCGATGATCTTTTGCGCCACGTTTGACGGCACGATGTCGTAGCGGTCAAAGTCCATGGTGAAGGACCCTTGGCCGCCGGTGATGGAGCGCAACTCGGCGGCGTACTTGAAGAGTTCCGCGAGCGGCGCTTCGGCGCTGATCACTTGGATGCCTTCGTCGGCCTCCATGCCCAGGACGCGGCCGCGTTTGTGCGGCATGTCTCCGCTGATCGATCCCATGAAGGCTTCCGGAATGGTGATCTTGAGGCGCATGACCGGTTCGAGCAAGACGGGCTTGGCTTTGGACATGCCTTCGCGCAACGCGCGCGAGCCGGCGATCTTGAAGGCGATCTCGGAGGAGTCGACGTCGTGGTACGAGCCGTCGTAGACCTCGACGTTGATGCCTTGCACGGGAAAACCGGCCACCGAGCCGGCCAACATGCCCTCGTTCACGCCTTTCAGGACGGCGGGCATGAAGTTGCCGGGGATGGAACCGCCGACGGTCTTATCGACAAACCACTCGCCCGCCTCACCCTCGCGGCGCGGGAAAACGCGCAGGTAGACTTCGCCGAACTGGCCGCGGCCGCCCGACTGCTTCTTGTGGCGGTAGTGGCCGTCGCCGAGCGCCGTCACGGTCTCGCGGTACGGCACCTTGGGTACCGAGAGATCGACGGAGACGTTGGTCTGCGATTTCATCAGGCAAACGGCGACGTCGATGTGGACATCGCCAAGCCCCTTGAGGATGATCTGTTTGGTCTCCACCTGTTTCTCGTAATGCAGCGTGGGGTCACCGTCGAGCAGGCGGTGAATGGCCGTGCTGAGCTTGTCGTCGTCGGCTTGGGTCTTGGCCGTGATGGCCATGTACATGACCGGCGGCGGGAACTCGATGTCGGGCAACTTGGTCGCGGAGCCGATGGCCGTCAGCGTGTTGCCGGTTTTCGTGTTTTTGAACTTGGGTATCGCGACAATGTCGCCGGGCATTGCCTTGGCCACGGGCGTTTGCTTTTTGCCGATGACATACAGCATCGCCGAGACGGTTTCTTTCGTGTCCGTGGAGGTGTTCTGCACGCTCATGCCGGTGGTCAGCGTGCCCGAGATGACTCGGACGTAGTTGAGCTGCCCCAGAAACGTGTCAATCGACGTGCGCCAGACCCGTCCGACGAACGGGGCGTTCGGATCGGCCGACAACTCTTTGCCGGCCGCATCTGTGAAAACGCGGCTTCCGGGCGCGGGGAGTATCCGGCACATGCTGTCGAGCATTTCGGTGATGCCGATGCCTTTGAGCGGTTCGGTCGAGTAGATGGGATGGACGGTTCCCGCCTTGATCCCGCCGACCAGGCCGCGGCTGATCTCTTCCGGTTCCAGCGTCCCTTTCTCGAAAAACTTCTCCATGAGCGTGTCATCGCTTTCCGCGGCCGTCTCAGCCAGGCTGTTGTGCAGCGCGGCCAGGTTCTCGGGAAGGTTTTCCTCGCGCAGGATGTTGATCACGGTGTCGGCTTTAAGCGGTGCCGTGACGGGCACGCAGTTCACGCCGAACGCGTTGCGGATCGAATCGAGCGTTTTCTCGAAACTGGCGTTTTCCTTGTCGAGTCCGGTGATCACAAACGCGGTTGAGGAGAGTCCGCCCTCCTTGCACGCCTTCCAGGCACGGCGCGTGCCGACCTGCACGCCGGAAACGGCGTCCACGGTGATCAGGGCGAAGTCGGCCGCCCGGATTGCCCCAAGGATCTGGCCGTAGAAATCCATGAAGCCGGGGGCGTCGGAGAAAACCATCTTGTACTCGACATCGCCCAGTTTATGGATCGCGGTGAAATTGCTGGCGAAAATGGTGATTTTACGGTTCTTCTCTTCTTCGGTCGTATCGGAAATGCTGGAGCCGTTGGCGACCAGGCCCATCCGGTCGTTCAGTCCCAGCTTGAAAGCTACAGCATCGGTGAGGGTTGTCTTTCCGCTTCCGCTATGTCCGAGAATCACGAAATTCCGGACGTTTGACACAGGTATTTCACTCATGGTAAATCATTCCGTACTCTTTGGCGGCTCATGGGGGAACCGCTCGTGTTTTGTGACTCCACCTGAACATCACCCTCGTGACGTTCCTAATTGGAGTGTATGCTCAAAATATCGCAAATCGTGCTAAAGAAAGCAAGACTTGTTTTGACGCAACGGGTCGGTCCGCGCAGGGGCCCGTCACGGTCGCTTCTTTTGATGGAGATGGACGCGCCGCGGCGTGGCGGGGTCGCTTCTCGGCGCTAAACAGGGCGCCATATCACAGCGTCCAAAACTTAAGCCACGGGTAAGACCGTGGGGGGGGCTCATCAGAAAGAGAGCTGCCCTGAAAACTGTAGCCTGTTGTCGGTGACGTCGGCTTCGTTTTTGAAGTCGGTTTTGATGACCGAATATTCGCCGCCGATCATGAGGCTGGACGTGAGTTTGTAGAAGACCGCCGCGAAATAGCGCTGGTTCATCGTGCGGGCGGTTGAGAGCGAGAGATCGCCGTCTTCCGGGTTGTCGAGCCCGTAGCCGAGGCCGAGTGAGAGTCGGTCGTTGATGTCGTAGACGCCCTCGAGCCAGCCGCCGGTGGCGGCCACCTCGGTGCCGTGTGTGAGGTTGATGCCCTGGAGCACGCCGGCGTAATAGGCGTCGAGGTTTTTGCCCGACCAGAGCGTGCCTTGCAGTGTGAAGGGGTCGGTGAGCGGGAACTGGGCCGCAAGCAGCACCATCTCCACGGTGTAGGTGTCCGGGTTCGGAGCCTTCCGGGTCTCCTCTTCGCCGTAGACGCCGGAGACCGCGAGCGTCGTGTCGCGCTTGGTGAGAAGACGCGTCTCGAGCGCAGCCTGGCCAACGAACTGCGGAATGCCCGACGCGTTGCTGTCCTGTTGGCCATCGCTGTCGGTGTCGTTTTTGTAACCGTTCTCAACGGCGGTTTTGACGGTGAGACGCGTGGTGTCGGACAGCGCGGTCACCTTGGTGAACCGCGCCTGGGGGCGGCGTCCGTAAAGATGTCCGGTTCCCGCGAGGATGCCGGCGTCGAGCATCTTGGGGTGGAAACTGGTGTAGGCGTCCCAGTCTTGGCCGAGTCGCACGGACCAGCCGTCGCCCCAGGCGGCGTCGAGGTAGGCAAGGCGGAGCCGGAACTGATAACTGTCCTGATTGGCGAGGTCTCCGTAAAAATCGGCTTCGAGTCGGCCTGTGACTTTGAGGTGGGAAGTCTCGGGCGCCTTGACGTTGAACCCCAGCCGCGTCTCCCGCGCACTGAAGGTGACATCTTCCTCGCCGCCGCCCGAGAGACTCTTCGGTACGGCATAGACCGCCGCATCGCCAAAGGCGGTCCGCGCGGAATCGTAAATCGCGTCGAATTTGAAATAGCCGTACGGGACGACTTCGAAGCCGTTCGGCTTGGTGAACGCGTAGCGGGGCTGGGTGGTGGAGGGTGCCGCCGCGGGAAGACGCGGGGTGGCTGCGGCGTTGGTCGCGAGAACGACGGCCATATCGGCGCTGCGTTTGATTTCGAGCAGCATGTCCCGCAAGTCGCGGTTCTGGCGCTCGAGCTCGTTCAGACGCGCGCCTTGTTCGGCGAGCATCTTTCCCTGCTGCTCCACGAGTGCCTGCAGGCGGTTGGCGTCGGACTGCGGGTGCGTCGGCGTTTGCGCGGGGGCTGCTTCCGTCCCTGAAAGGAAAGTGAATACAGCGGTGAAGAACAGGCGGTGAGCGATTTGCATTGGCCTTCTTTATCATAAAAATTGGCGCAGTGGAAGACGGCTGCGGCACATTGCAAGCGCTTTTTCAAAAAATTGGGGGTGCGGTTCAAAGGCAAAAACGATAAGCTCATTCAAACAAGAAGCGGCGTTTCATGTTGACAAAAATCAAAAAAGTGTCATCATGGACGCCGATCTTTTCGACCGAAAGGGTTTTTGAATGTTTGTTCACATTACAGGAACAGGGTCATATCTGCCGGAGCGCGTCGTCACGAACGAGGAGCTTGCGGCGAAATTGGACACCTCGGACGAATGGATTTTTTCCCATACCGGAATCCGCAGCCGTCACATCGGCTCTGAGCAGGATCGCACCTCCGTGATGGCCGTTCATGCGGCGCGGGCGGCGCTGGAGTCGGCTGGGCTGCAGCCCGAACAGATCGGGCTGATCATCGTGGCCACGTCCACGTCTGACTACCAGGCGTTTCCCGCGACCGCGTGTCTGGTGCAGGAGGCGATCGGCGCCAAGAACGCGGCCGCGTTCGACATCCAGGCGGCCTGTACGGGCTTCATTTATGCCCTGGAGGTGGCCCGCGGCATGATGCAGGTCAACCCGTGCCCCACGCTGGTGATCGGTGCCGACATGATGTCTCGGATCATTGACTGGACCGACCGCAACTCGTGCATCCTGTTCGGGGACGCCGCAGGCGCGGTGGTGCTGGAGGCCAATGACGTGCCGGGCGGCATCTGGCATACGATTCTGAAGGCCGACGGCTCCGGGGCCCAGTTGATTTATCGCGAAGGCGGGACGCGTGACCTTGCGACCGGACCGTGGATGCAGCATACGTTGCAGATGAACGGCCGCGCGGTGTTCAATTTCGCGGTGAAGGTTTTCGACGAGATCTTGTGCGGGCTGCTGAATCGCTCCGGATACACGTTCAACGACTTGGCGTGCGTGATTCCGCACCAGGCCAACGCGCGTATCGTCGAGGCGGTGGCGCGGCGCATGAAGGTGCCGATCGAAACCTTCTACATGAACATGGAGACGACCGGCAACACGTCCGCCGCGTCGATTCCCCTCGCGCTGGACATTGCGATCCGGTCAGGCAAGATCAAGAACGACGATTTGATCGCGATGGTCGGTTTCGGCGCGGGGCTGACGTACGGCGGTATTTTGATGAGATGGCGGGGACGGATGGGGAAACCCTTGACGGCCGTGGCCCCTGTGTGACATTCGCAGAACAACCAGATACTGAAAAGGAGTAAGAGGCATAGTATGAGCGGAAAAACCAAAGTCTTTATCACAGGCCTGGGCGTGATTTCTCCGATCGGAAATACCGTCGATGAAATGTGGACGAGCATCCGTAACGGCGTTTGCGGCATCGGACGCATCGCGAAGTTCGACCCCTCGCGCGTGGACGCGAAGGTTTCGGGCGAAATCAAGAATTTCGATGTCGCGAAATATGTGGATCCGAAAGAAGCCCGCCGCATGGCGCTGTTCACCCAGTATGCGATGGCTGCGGCCAAGCAAGCCTGGCAGGATGCGGGGCTGGCCGAAGGCGGCGCTGATCCCGAGCGCGTGGCGGTGATGATCGGCAACGGCATCGGCGGCAAAGAGGTCGACGAGGAGGGGTATCACACGCTCTTCGAGCGCGGCCCCGGGCGCCTGTCGCCGATGCTGATTCCCAAGCTGATCGCCAACGAGGCGGCCGGCAACATTTCCATCGCGCTCAAGGCCAAAGGTGCCGTGCACACCATCGTCACCGCCTGCGCGTCGAGCACGGACGCGATCGGCGTCGCGCTGGACATGATTCGTTCCGGCCGTGCGGACGTCGTGATCGCCGGCGGAACCGAAGCGACGGTCACGGAGTACTGCGTGGGCGGCTTCTGCTCCATGAAGGCATTGAGCACCAAGTACAACGACACGCCCGAGAAGGCTTGCCGTCCGTTCGACGCGGGTCGCGACGGTTTCATCATGGGCGAGGGCGCTGCGATCGTGATCCTCGAATCCGAGGCCCACGCCAAAGCGCGTAACGCGCGCGTGTACGCAGAGCTCGCCGGCTATGGGGCATCCGGTGACGCCTACCACCTGACGGCGCCAGACCCGGACGCGGCAGGCGCGATCCGCGCCATCACGCTCGCTCTCAAAGACGCCGACCTCGCCCCTCAGGACGTCGACTATGTCAATGCGCACGGCACATCGACGCCGCTCAACGACCCGATGGAGACCAAGGCGGTCAAGGCCGTGTTCGGCGAGCACGCATACAAGCTGAAGATGTCCTCCACCAAGAGCATGACCGGCCACCTGTTGGGCGCGGCGGGCGCGCTCGAGGCGGTGATCTGCACGCTGGCGATCCGCGACGGATTCTATCCTCCGACCATCAATTATGAGACGCCGGATCCCGCGTGCGATCTGGATGTCGTGCCGAACAAGGGCGTCGAAGGAAAGATCCGTGCGGCGATCTCGACATCGCTCGGCTTCGGCGGACACAACGGTGTACTGGCCATCAAGGCGGTCTAGTTTGGTTGTTTTACGCGTGCGCATCGAATGCGCACGCGTCTTTCAGGATAAGGTGTGAACAATGAGTGACGAAGAAGTCAAGAGCGAGCCGAAACAAATGGTCGAGGACGGCAAGGGTTACGACGGTCCGGCCGAGGATTTGCTTCCGCACCGTAAGCCGTTTCTGTTTCTGAACAAGCTGGTGTATTCCGATCAGAAGCGGTATGTCGGCGAAATGACCTACACGGAGGATATGTGGTTCTTCAAGGGGCATTTCCCCGAATATCCGGTTGTCCCCGGCGTGATTCTGATTGAGACCATGGCGCAGTGCGGCGGCGCCGGACTGGTTGCCTCCGGCCTGGTCCGCAACGGGCTGTTTTTGCTGGTCGGCGTGGACAACGCCAAATTCCGCCGGCAGGTCCGTCCGAACGACAAGCTGCGCATGGAAATCGAGAATATCAGAGTCAGCTCCCGCATGGCGATCCAGCACGGCAAGGCCTTCGTCGGTGACGAGTTGGCCGCGGAAGCCGATTTCAAATGCGTGTTGGGACCCGGCAAATAAGCCGGTCTCGATGGGCGGCTATGATGACCGGACATTTAGGGTTGACGGTCCTCATAGCCGTCGCTTTTTCTGCCGTCGGCCTGTGCGCGGGAACGGTCGACGTGGCGTCCTTCGGGCTGAGTCCCGGCACGAAAGAAAATATGACCCCGGCCGTGCGGCGCTTGCTGGCGTCCTGCACGAACGGGAACGAACTGATTGTTCTTCCCCAAGGGCGCTACGATTTTTGGCCCGACCAGCCCGGCAAGATGTCCTGCGCGTTCCGGATTGAAGGTGTAAAAGGGCTGACACTCGACGGCGGCGGCGCGAACTTTGTTTTTCACGGGCTCATGAATCCGTTCCGCATCGAGCGGTCGGAAGGCGTCGTCGTGAGGAACCTCTCGATCGACTGGGACCGTCCGTTTATCACGCAGGGCCGGATCGTCGGCGCGGCCGACGCGTCCGTCGACATCGCGATCGACAAGGCGCAGTATCCCTATGTGATCGAGGACGGCCGCGCGTGGTTCACGGGCGAAGACTGGAAACGCCCGGTGGACGGCTACAACATCCTCTACGACAAGTCCACTAAGGAGATCGTCTACAAGACGCGCGATAATCCGCTGAACATGGATTTCAACCAGCGCGCGGAAGAGGTCAGCCCCGGTGTGGTGCGGTTCCACGGCAAGCCGAAGATCAAGCCGGAGGCCGGCACATACATCGCGCTCAACCACGGCCGTTATATCGTGACCTGTTTCGATGTGGCCCGGTGCCGGGACGTGACGCTCAAAGACGTCACCGTGTTTCACTCCCTGAGCCATGGGCTGGTCGCCTCGCGCACCGAGAACCTCACGCTGGACCGCTTCAACATCGCGGCGAACGAACGGAAGGGGCGCGTGTTCAGCTCCGTGGCGGACGGTTTCCATCTGGTCCACTGCAAAGGCGACGTCGTTATCGAAAACTGTGTCCATACGGGGTTGGGCGACGATTTCCTCAACACGCACGGCCGCAACTGCGTGGTGCAGAAGCGGCTCGACAACCGCACGGTGCGTGTGAACCGCGCCGAGTGCACGGACGCGGGCGACGAGGTCTGGCTTCTGCGCAAAGGAAAGGCACAGCGCCGCGAGGTGTATTGCGTGACGGCAGTCTCGCCAGTGCGCCTGGACGAGAATCGGTGGGGGCAGGATGTCATCTTCACAGAGCCGTTGCCGCCGGATTTTAACGAGGGCGATTTTTTTGAGAACAAGACGTGGAACGCGCGACTGACGATGCGCCACTGCAAGGTGCTGAAGCGCCACCGGGCGCGCGGCATCCTGGTGACGACCCCCGAGAAGGTCGTGATCGAAAAGAATCTGTTTCGTACCGCGGGCACGGCGATCCTGATCGAGGGCGACACGGACCACTGGTTCGAGTCGGGCGCCAACCGGAACGTGCTGATCCGGGATAACGTTTTCGAGGACTGCCTCTCGTCGGGTTCCGAGACCGGCGGCAAGTGGGAATGGGGTGAGGCGGTCATCACGATCACACCGTCGCACCAGCCCGACAGCGTGGCGAGCGAGCCCTATCACCGCAACATCCGGATCGAAGGGAACACCTTCAAGACGTTCGACGTGCCGCTTGTGCGCGCGCGCTCCGTGCGGGGTTTCACGTTCAAAAAGAATGCAATCGAGCACACGCCGACCTATGCGCCTTTCGCGTGGCAGCAGGCTGCCTTTTGGTTCGACGGATGTCGCGAGGTGGCGGTGAGGGAAAATCGCTACGACGAGGCCTACGGGGGCCGGACGATCTGGACCGAGCACATGGCTCCCGTCGACCTGGAGGTCAAAGACGGGCGCGCGTTCGAAGTGCAGGCCAAACCCGCGGTCAAATGATTCGTGGTCAACGGCGTCCGGTTTTGGGACCAAAACAACTCAAACGCATCTGCATTTCCTCGCCTATCGGATGGGTGCCGTCCCCGTTTTATCCACTTCGTAGCCCCATTTGGCAAGGTATGTCGAGCCGGGCCGAAAATCGTCGCCCGTCTTTTCAAGCAGCTGCGCCAACTTGCGATCAAGCTGCGCCTGCAGTGCCGCACACTCGGCGCGCCCGACCAAATTCGTCTGCTGGCATGGATCGCAGGCGTTGTCGAACAGCAGCCAGGGGCCGCTGAGATCGCGCACATACGTGTAGCGTGAGGTTCGCACGCCGCGGTATTCGCGGCCGCCGCGCTCGCGCGTCCATTCGCCGAACGGCGTGTAGCAGGCGATGAGGGCGGCGTGATCAGACGGCGCCGCGCCGCGTATCCAGCCCGAAAAGTCCTCGCCCTGCACGCTGGACGGGATCGGCACGCCGCACAGGCCCAGCAGCGTGGGCATCAGGTCAGGCGTGTTGATGGGCGCGCAGAGCTCGCGCCCCTGCTTCTGCACCGCGGGATAGCGCACCAGCAGCGGCACGCGGATCGACTCGTCCCATGGCTTTTGTTTACGGATCATGCCGTGCGAGCCCAACATGTCCCCGTGGTCGGAGGTGAAGACGAAAATCGTGTCGTCGCGGATGCCGGTCTCGTCCAGCGTCTTGAGCAGCGCGCCAAGGCAATCGTCCATGGCGGCGATGTGCGCGTAGTATCCGGCCAGGTCTTTGCGGGCGCCGCGGTCGCCGGGCGACACGTTCGGGCGCAATGTGAGCCGCTCGGCGTCGAACAGGGCCCTGCAGCGTTCCGGCGCGGTCTCGTAGGGGTTGTGTGGCGGGCCCCACGACAGGACCAGCAGGAAAGGCTTGTCGCGCTTCGCGTGCGCGGCGATGTAGGCCTGCGCGTCGCGGGTCTGGGCGCTGACATCGTAGCCTTCCCAGATGAGCAGCGTAGGGTCATTGCCTGCGTAATAAGGGGAGCGGTTGTAGGCGTGGGTGCACTCCAGCACTTTCCAGTAATCGAAGCCCTGCCGCCGCTCCGGCGGGATGTAGGCGCTGCGGCCGTGCCCGTCGAGATGCCACTTGCCGATATAGGCCGTGTCGTAGCCGGCCCGCGCGTAGGCCTGCGCGATCGACGTGGCGCGCGTGCTCAGGCAGACGTCGTTGAGGAAGAGTCCGTGCGTGAGCGGGTATTGGCCCGTGAGGAAGCTGGCGCGATAGGGGGTGCAGACCGGACAGCACGAGACGGCGTGCGTGAAGTTCACGCTTTCCGACGCCAGTTGATCGAGCTCCTGCGTCTTGCCTTGCAGGTTGGGGTCTCCCGCATAACCGCAGGCCTGCGCGCGCCACTGGTCCGCCAGCACGAAGACCACGTTGGGACTCTTCGCGTTGCCGCACTTCGCCGCGTCGCTTGCGCAGCCCGAGAACAAGCCTGCCGTCGCACATCCCGTCACGGCCAAAAAATCGCGTCGGTTAACGTTTGTTTTCGTTTCCATCGGACGGCATCCTTTCTTGGCCTAAAAGGCGGTTGTGCGGTTAAGGACTGATCTCGTGCCTCGGCTTGAGGGGCTCAATATGCACGGTCGCGATGGTGTCGTCGCCAAACCGCTCGCGAAGTTTCTGCTCCAATTGGGAAACTACGGCGTGGGCGTCGGCCACGCGCATCTCGGGGTTGACGCGAACGTGCAGGTCGATCACGACGGTTTTGCCGACCGAGCGCGTGCGCAAGTTGTGCGGATAGGAAATGTCGGGAAAGCTCAGCGCGATCGCTTCGATATCGTTGTGGATTTCGGCGGAGAGCGACCGCTCGGTCAGGCCGCCAATCTGGTCTTTCACGATGTCGAACGACACTTTCAGCAACAGGAAGCTGACCACGATCGCGGCGATCGGGTCCATGATGGTCCATTCGGCTCCCAGAAAGGTGGCCGCACCGATGCCGATCGCCGTGCCGACGGACGACATGGCGTCCGAGCGGTGGTGCCAGGCGTTGGCGATCACGGAATCGTTCTCGATCCTGCGGCCGACGAGGACCGTTTTCTGGAACAGGACCTCTTTGGAAATGATCGACACGATGGCCGCCCAAAATGCGACTTGCGCCGGTTTGGGGATGGCTTCGCCCTTGAGGGCGTCGAAGATCGTGTGGATCGCGTCCCAGCCGATCTTGACGCCGACGAGTAAGAGGACGATTCCCACGACTGCGGCCGCGATGGTTTCATACTTGCCGTGGCCGTAGGCATGATCGGCGTCTTTGGGCTTGCGGGAGAAACGGATGCCGATCAAGACCGCGATGTCGGTTGCGAAGTCAGAGAGGGTATGGACCGCGTCAGCGATCATGGCCTGACTGTTTCCCAAGAAACCGGCCGCGAATTTAGCGGTCATTAAAATGATGTTAACGGCCACACCGATGTACGTGATGCGGATCGCCTGCTCGGCGCGTTGATTCAAATCCATGAGTTATAACCTTCCTTTCCGCGGTGTCATTGACGTTGTGCCGAAGGCTGTCCGATGAGCTGCCACTTTTTCGCTCCAAAAGACACATTGTATTCCAAATCCAAATATAACCGGTCATCCTTGAAGCGGAGCGCCATGGCCAGCCGATAGGGGGTTTCGCAGAAATAGATGTGGGCCGTGTACACGTCGGGTGTGGTCCACGCGCCCGAGGCGGCGACCGTTTGGCGGCCGTTTGTCATGCCGAGCGGCGGGTTAAGTTCCCTTTCAAAGGTGATTTCACCCTTGGACCATTTCCCTGAACCGCAGTTGATGCGCTGCTCGCCGTGAAGATTGTTCAACGTCAGGTAGAGTCCTGAACCGTCTTGATTCAGCGAGAGTGTTTTCAGCCCTTTTTCGTTCTCCTCGAACGCGTAGACTTTGCCTAGCATGCCGATCGCGGTGGCGGGGAGGCGTTCGCCCTGAACCGGCCGGAGCGCGAGGGTGGCGAGCGTGTCCGTCAGGCGGGCGTACGCCTCTGTGTCGGGCTCCAGCGCGCCGGCCTTCATTTCGGGCAGGAGTCGTGTCCAGACCGTGTCGAGCACCTCCTGCATGTCGCCCACCCCGCTGGTGATCGCCAGCACGGCGTCTTGATCGGGCATTACCAGGCAGTATTGGCCGAAGGCCCCGTCGCCGCGATAGGCGTTGTGGCGGCAACGCCAGAACTGGAAGCCATAGCCCTGCGACCAGTCGCTGCCCGCTTTGTCGCCGTTCGAGATCTGTTTGGAGGTCGCTTGGCTGATCCAGTTTTCGGAGAGCAGGCGCTTGCCGTTCCAAACGCCTTGCTGCAGATAGAGCTGGCCCAGCGCTGCGATGTCGCGGGTCTTGACCTTCAGTCCGTAGCCGCCGGTCTTGACGCCCTGAGGGCTGGTCTCCCACGTCGCGTTGCGGATATCCAGCGGCGCGAAGAGGCGAGGGGCCAGGTAGTTCAGCAGATCCTGCCCCGTGGTTTTCTGCAGGATGGCGGAGAGCATATAGGTGGCTCCGGTGTTATAGCGGAAGTGGGTTCCGGGCGCGTGCTTGACCGGCTGCGCCAGAAAAATTCTGATCCAATCTCCGTCGGGGGCGGCCTTCATGGGCGTGAACGTGTCGTCAGTGTTGCCGCTGCCCATGCAGAGCAGGTCGCGGATCCTCATGCGCGACAGGTTTTCGCCCGGCTGCGCGGGGAGTTTGTCGGGAAAGAACGAGACGACTTTGTCGTCAAGACTCAGGCGCCCTTCGTCAACTGCGAAACCGATGGCCGAGGAGGTGAAGCTTTTGCTGAGCGAGTAGAGCATGTGCGGTCGGTCTTTTTCGTACGGCGACCACCATCCTTCCGCGATGACTTTTCCGTGCCGTACCAGCACGAAACTGTGGAGTGCGTCCACCTCGCGTTCCACCGTGCCAACCCAGTCGAGCACGGCATGCGAGGAGACGCCTTGGGCTTCCGGGGCCGATGTCTCGAACGCCCTCAGGCTGCCGGAGACGAGGCAGGCCAAGACGAGAATGTAAAAAACGTTTCGGTGGGTCATCACGGGGTTCCTTCCTTGCGAGAGGGGGCGCCGCTTCACGGCTTCAGCGGGTTCCGAATCGCAAAACCCGGACCTCGCCCTGTTTCATGTTCAGTTCCACACGCGGGCCTTTGCCGATGGGCGTTCCGTCCAGCGCATCAATGACGCGCGCGTCGCATCCCGTGTCGAATGACACCGGGGCGTTGGTGTGCGCCTGAACCGAAAGATACCCGTTCGCCGCCCACAGCGCCGGCCCCGGACGGGTGTAACAATGTACCCCTGCGAGTTTCGCGAGCGCGTGCGCCAGTTCCGGGGTGAGTTCCGGCACGCCGACGAACACGTTGTGGCCTGTCCTGGTGCGACGCACGGCGATGGCCGGCGCCCCGTCGGAATAAGTGGCCCAGACTTCGTCGGCGGAGGCTTCCACCGTGAAGAGAGGGGCGATCTTGACGGCGGGACCCCACGCCTGCGTGAGGCCGCGGCTGCGGCCGAGGCCGGTCGGCGTGGCTTCGGCCGTCGGAACCGCCACGGCGCGCGCCTTGAAGCCGGTCACCTCCTGGATGCCGGCGATGTCGCAACGGTCGGGACGGAGATAGCCTGGCGCCCAGCACCAGACGCGCGTGACGTCGGACGCGTCTGCGCCGAACCATCCCGCCACCATCCGCCAGAATCCGGCCTCGCGCTGCGCCGCAAGCGCCTGCCGTTGCGTCGCGGTCAACCGCCACGCGGAAAGGAAAATCTGCAGGCGCGCCGGAACGTTTCTGGCGAGTGCGTCCTCGAGCAGGTATTGACCGTATGGCGCGCCGCAGCGTCCAAGCGCCGCACGGCCCTCATATATCAGCGGACGCGCCGCCAAAGCCGATCCGCCCGTGAGATGGCACATGCTTGCCTCGTCGATGATTGCGGCGATTTCGGGCGTGAAGGGGTGCGTGCGTTGCGCCATTGCCTCGTCCACGGGGCGCAGCCGCACGATCTCCCGCCAGATGGCCGCGTCGTTGAACCAGCCCTGCCCGGGCAGGTCCATCCACCATGTGCCGAAGCCGCGTAAGGCGGCCTGCGCGGTGTTGCGCAGCATCACCTGCTGCGTCTGCTCGAGATTGACGAGGCCGCCTTCCTGAACGTGTTCTTGCTTGCGCGGATCGAGGAAGGTGCGCGAATCGTCCTCGTTGAGCCACAGGATGCCGGAGCGCATCACGCTTTCGGCCGCGCTCATGACGGGCGCCGTGCCCCGCCATTCGCGGTCCGTGTAGGAGATCGGCGAGCAGAGAATGTCGATGTCCGTGCTTTTGAGCAGCGAGCCGAGCGCGTAATGTCCGCTGGTTGGCGCGCCATTCCCCAGCGGCGGAAATTCAAAGCCGTAGCCGTAAAAAAACACCACCAGCTTCTTGCCGCCGGTGCCGCGGCGGCAGGCCGACGCGAGCGCGGCCACGAAGTCGGACATCTCCTGCTGCTGGAAAAGGGCAAACTCGATGAGCCGCTGCTCCTGAGCGGGATTCCGCAGGAATCCGTTCGGGTGGGCCCGTCGCGCTTCGGCCGTCGGTGGCTCCGCCGTCGCGGCGTCGGGGTCGCCGCGCGCCTTGAGCCATTCGCGGAACGCGGACCGCGTGGCGGGGTCATATCCGCTGAGCGGGTGCTTCCACGAATCGTAGTAGAACCACTCGCCGGTGTTTTGTCCGCACGGGTGCAGGCCTGCGAAGTGGTCGGGAAACGCTTCGCACAGATGGCGCGCCAGTTTTTCCAGGTGTGCGCACATGTCGGTCCGGTAGGCCCGGTCGGAAACGCAGGCCACCTGATACGGCGTGTTGCCGTCGTAGACCATCTTGGCTTCGGGGTGACGCTCCAGCCACCAGCCGGGGGCGTTGGCGCTGAAACGCGGCACCAGCAGGACCTTTGGATTGACGGCGATGATGCGGCGGCAGAGCGCGTCGACGGGCGTCCAGTCCTGCGTCTGCTCGGGCGGGGCCCAGCAGGTCGGCGCCGCGAACGAAACGAGGTTGACGCCCGCATCGCGGGCCAGCGCCACCTGGTTGTAAAAGGAACCGAGCGGGCCGCCGATACGGGTGTGGACGCCGCCGTCGACGCGATAAACCGCAGGGACCAGATGCGTCTGGACCGAAGCCTTGACTCGGAAGGTGCATCGGTACGTTTGGCCTTTTGCGAACGCGAGACCGCACCGGCTGTGCAGATGGAAATCGGGCCGCTTGGCGCCGGCTGCGGGCAGCTTGAGCGATACGCGCAGGGCACCGCCGTCGAACGCGATACTGCCGACCGTGTTGTCCGCTCCGAGGGGCCAAGCGCTCCACGTTTTACGGAAAGCCTCTTGCGAAGCGAAACTGCCCGCCGGCAAAATGTCCGCACCGCTTTTTGCCTCGGTGATTCGAAGCTCGCTGATCCAGACCTCGCAGGGGGTGTCGGAGAAGCGGAAGTGCAGGGTGCCGTTGCCGGCCGCATCGGTGTCCGGCGTGAACTCGAACGACTGCGCGTTCCACTCAGTTCCGGCCGCGAGCCGTCCGCTGTTCTCCGATCCCCAGAAAAAGCGCGGCGGAACCGGTTTGCCGTTGACGTGGATCTGCGGCCCGCCGGATGTGTTCCGGACTCGTACGGCGAGCGGCTCGTTCTCCGTTCCGGCGCCGGATGAAGCGAGACTCAAGCCGAAAACGAAACAGACGAAAAGACAGCCTCTGGTATGCATTCTCATCTCCCCCCAAGATAGTCGCCTAAACGGCGAAGCGATCGCGGCCTGTCGAGGCGCGCCCGCTTAACAACATTCCACCTTCATCGCGCCATATTCTGGCATGCTTGCGTTGGAAATCCAAGCTCATACCCAACTTCTCCTTGCATCTGTGGCGTATTCCCCCCACAATCTCCGGCATAGATGTCAGTCGATAAATGAGAGGGGCTTCTATGTGGCGTCTTGTTCACGTTTTACTTCTGCATATCTGTTCCGTCGTCATGTTGCGGGCCGCGGATCAGGTCGATCCGTCGTTGCTGCTGTGGCTGCCGTTCGACGAAGGCCGCGGAGCACTCGCTTGCGACCGCTCGGGCAATGCCCTTGAAGCCGACCTTTCGAATGTGCAATGGGCCGCCGGCCTGTTTGGAACCGCCGTGCATTTCGGTGGCACCAACGCATTCGCCGAGTTGCCGGCCGTGCCCGGCCTGAACGGCGCGACGCAGTTTACGCTCTCGGTTTGGGCCACGTGGGAGGACCCGGCTCCGCGGCGCTATCCCAATCTGCTGACCTCGCAGACGTGGAGCCCCGGTGGCCTGATGCTTTTCGTGACGGATGGCGCCTGCTCGTTCCGGCTTGGCCGCCCCGGCGAGCGGTCCGGCGCCCCCGGCAACAAGTGGACGGAGATCGGCGCCGGCCTTCTCGGCGTTGTTCCGCAGCGCCAGTGGACGCATCTCTGCGTCACGTTTGCGCTGCCGAATCTGACGACCTATGTGAACGGCAAACCGGTCGGTCGTGCTCAGTGGCCCTATTCGGTGGAGGCCGATGCGCTGCGCCTCGGCGGTTGGAACGGCGAGGTCAGCCACAACGGTTTGCTGGATGATCTGCGCCTGTACTCCCGTGCGCTGTCTGAGGCCGAAGTGGCCGGCCTCGCAAAGGCGCCCGGACGCGCCCGTGCCGACTACACGCTGGCCGATGGCTCGTCATCAGCCGAACCGCCTGCGGCGACGTTTTCGAATCGACGCGCAACGCTGGTGATCGATCCGCGCGGCCAGGCCGTTTCGCTCCGCATCAAGGCGAGCGGACGCGAGCTGCTCGCCCGGCCCCAGCCGGTCGTCAGCGCACGTCTGCAGGACGGGCGACAGCTCACCGCCCGCCGCGTCACGGCGAAGGGCGACGCGCTGACCTTCGAGTTTCCGCGCGGGTTTGGGACCGCCGTCATCGGCGTCGGCACGCATCGTGATTATTTCACCTTCACGGTCCGCTCGCTCACACTGGCTAACGTCCAGTCGCTCACCTTCTGCGTGCTGCCGGTGACCGCCACGAAATATCACGGCGCCATGGCCAATATGCTTTCCGATGATGCCGACGGAGTCTGCCTGCGCGGCCTCGACCTGCCGGTCGAAATGACGCTGCGCGGCAACACCGTCGGCGTTTCGACGACGGCGACACACGGACTTATCGGTTGCCGTGCGGGGCTTGCCGCAGGTCCCAAGGCGGAGATGCCCACGATCCTCCGCGTGATGGCGGAGGACGCGGGCGTACCCTATTCAAAGGTTGGCGGCCCGTGGTCGCTCGGTGCCGAGGAGAACCGCGGCTCGTACCTGTTTGCCGATCTCGCGCACGCTTCGACCGAAGACTGGATCGAGATCGCGCGCCGCGGCGGTTTTTCGACCCTCCACCTCCACGGCTGGTGGCGCACGCTCGGCCATTACGAAGTCAATACCAACCTCTATCCGCGCGGCCTCGCGGACATGAAGGACACGGTCGACCGCATCCACGTGGCTGGACTGCGCGCCGGCATCCACACGCTCACGGCCTGCATTGATCCCCGCGACCCATGGATCACGCCCGAGGCGAGTCCGCACCTCATTCCCTTCGATACCTACACGCTGGCTCGCGACGTCTCGCCCACAGACACCGTGCTCTACGTGAACGAGTTGCCATCCTCTAGGCACGATGTGGTCTTCACCTACATGGGCAATGGCAATGCGATCCGTATCGGTTCGGAGATCGTGCAGTACGCCGAGGTCGCGCGCGAGCCGCCGTACGCCTTCGGTAAATGTGCGCGGGGCGCGTTCAAAACCCGCTCTGCCGCACACGCCGCCGGCGAACGGGCTGATTATCTGCAGCAGCGCTACATTTCGTTTTACCCGCAGCCTGATTCGCCCTTGGCAGACGAGCTCGCGGGACGCGTCGCCGATGTCTTCAACACATGCAGACTCGACCAGCTCTACTTCGACGGTTCCGAGGGTATGATGAGCCGCTACGGCATCGATGCCATGCGCCATAAGATCTTCAAACGCCTGAAGGACGACCCTCTGATCGAGGCGAGCTGTCATGGCGCGCACAACTGGTGGTTTCATTCGCGTCTGGGCGCTTGGGACCATCCGGTGTGGGCGGCGAAACGGTTCCACGACAAGCACATCGCGACTTCTGCGCAGTACCGCAAGACCGATCTGATCGAGCCTCAGATGGGGTGGTGGGCCCCGCGCATTCCCTCGCCGCAGGCGCGCGGCCATTTCCTCGACGAGATGGAGTATTTTGCCTGTAAGAACCTCGGGCTCGACGCGGCCATGTCGATCCAAGGGGTGAACGTTTCCCATGGGCCGCTGCCGTTCCACATTGAAAAACAGTTCACGCTTCTGGGATGGTATGAGCATTTGCGTCTCGCCCGCTATTTCGACGCGCAGACCGTGGCCCGCGTCGCGGTCCCCGGAGAGGAGTTCCGTCTGCGGCAGAACCGCGACGGTCTCTGGCAGTTCACGCCCGTCACGATGACGGCGCACCGCATCAGTTCGCTGGGCAATGGTTCGGAGGCGTGGACGGTCTGCAATGCGCGCGAGGAACAGCCCCTCAGCGCCCGCATCGAGGCGCTATACGCCGTTGCGCCGTACGACAGTCCGCAGCGTAAAATGCTCGTGGGGACGGACGACTTCGTCGCTTTTCAGACCTCTTCGGCCGCCGCGGCCGTTACGCTCCGCGTCGCAGAAGAGACCGCAGACACTCGGGGTGGTGCTCGCAACCTTCGGCTGCTGGCGGAGAATCGGGGCGGCTCAAGCACCGGCGCGTGGGCGCGCGCCGTGTTGACCTTTCCTGCGCCTTATCGCAATCTCGGCGGCACGGGGGCGTTCGGCGTGTGGGTGAAGGGCGACGGCTCGGGCGCGCTGCTGAACCTGCAGCTCGGGACTCCGCGCGAGTTCATGCACGCGCTATCGGACCATTACGTCACGCTCGACTTCAAGGGATGGCGATACGTGGAGCTCTTGGTGCGGGAACGTGATGTGGAACGCATGGACGATTACGTCTGGCCGTACGGAGGTGCCTACGATGTTTATCGCAACACGCTTGACATGACGCACGTTTCGCAGGTTTCCCTGTACGTGAACGATCTTCCGGCCGGTGGCAAGTGCGACGTGACGGTCAGCCCGGTCATGGCGTTGCCCTCGCGCCCTGCTTTGCTCCGGGAACCTGTACTGACGGTGAACGGACGGACACTCGCGCTGCCGTTCACCTTGTCCTCGGGGGACTTCGCTGAACTTGAGCCGGATGGCGTTTGCACGCACTACAGCGAGAAAGGCGATCCGCTCGCCCGCTTTATCTGTGGCGCGGGCGGCCCGCCGGCGTTGCGCGCCGGCCCGAACACCCTGCTCTTTTCCTGTGTCCCGCCTTCAAACGTCAGCGCCCGGGCCGAAGTCACGGTCAGCGCCTTCGGCGCTCCGTTCGGCACGGCCCGTCCGCGCCGCGCTACCGGCCGGAAACATCTGGAACGCGAATACGAGATGCCGCGCCTAGTCCTTGCATCCAACGATATCAGTCAGGCGACGTGGGAGGTGGCGGTGCGGCCCGGCGAAAAAGCGGCTCTCGAAATCGAACTGTGCGGCACGATGACCGCGCCGGTGCTGACCGTGGGCGGTCACGCCGTAGGTTTCCCGGTCTCGCTTAAGGACGGGCAACGCCTGATCTGTCACGACTGCCGCTCGTGGACGGTGTTCGACGCCAAGCGTGCCATTCTCGCCCAAGGCAAGCTCGACGTGAAGGTCCCGATGCTCGCGTCCGGCCCCAATCAAATCGTTTTCGCCTGCACGACTTCCGGCCGCTCCGTGGTCAAGCTGACCAAGGTGTACGATTGAGGGGGCCCGGCTGTTTTCGTTTTCGACCGTTCGCCTGATGGCCCGGGGCGCTTGGCATCCATCCATCCACCATTTTTGCGTTTTCCCGTTCGGTTTGGCTTCCTTCTTTCAAGGTCGTCTGTTACCCTGTGCGTGATGTCTAAAAGCGCAAAAAATATTTATCGAAAAATGCGAAGACCTTTGGAATGGTTTGGCATCCGACTGGCGCAGGCGCTGATTCCCCTTTTATCATTCCGCGGCGTTGTACGTCTCGCCGATTTCATTTCCGAGCTGGCTCCTTTCGTTGATCCTCACGGAAGAAATATCGCCAAAGCCAATTTGCGTCTCATGTTCGGTAAGCGCATGACGCCCGTGCGCGAACGCATCATTGTCAAACGCGCCTACCGTACCATGATGCGCACGATTCTGAACCTTTTCTGGATATTGCGCGATACGCGTGCACGTATTCTCGCACAGGTCGAATTCGCCCCCGGCGCGCTCGCCTGCGTCCGGGAGCATCAACCCGCGGTGATGCTCAGCGCCCATTTGGGGAACTGGGAGCTCGTCGCTCAAGGCGGCGTTGCCAATGGCATTCCCATCCTTTGCGTCGCCAAGCAGATCGGATCTGCGGCGATGAGCGATCTGTTGACACGCCAGCGCGTTCTCATCGGACAAGAGATCATTCCGGTGGAAGGCGCAGTACGGCCGCTTCTGCGCACCCTCAAAAGCGGGAAAAGCGTGGGGCTGCTGGTCGATCAACATATGGCGCTTTCCGAAGGCGGAGCCATCTGCACGTTCTTTGGATTGCCCGTCTGCGTCTCCATGACCCCCGCGACGTTGTCGCGCAAGCTCGGGGTTCCCATCCTGTTTGTCTGGGCGCGACCTCTCAAAGGGGCCCGCTACCGTATCGAATGCAGCGATATTTTCCCTTCGGATCCGTCTGTGCCGGATGCGGTCCGTACTCAGCAGTTGTCCGACGCGATCGAACGCGTGATCCGCCGCCATCCCTCCTATTGGTGTCTGAGTTATCGACGCTGGAGGAAAATCGGCGCCAACGAGGATCCCGCGCGGTATCCCTTCTACGCCCGGCGTGAACGCCAGCCCTGCGGTTCTTGAACCCCCTTTCGGGGTGGAATCGCCCCCCTCTCGTATTGGAGCGCGCCGCTGACGTCATGGCCGTTGGCGTTGCAGCTTTTTTTGCTCAGTGCTTGCCTGGCCAGGCGTGGATATTCATGTTCTTTTAATCCGTAGCGTGGCCCTCGCTGATCTCGATCTCGGCCCAGACGATCTGCTGCGCTTCGCCTCCTGCGGACGTGACCTCGATCCCGTTGCGGCCGTCACAAGCGGCGTCCGGCGGGAATTCGAAACGCAGCGCGCGGGCCGTCTTCCCGCCGTATTTCTGCGGCGTCACGAGGTCCGTGACGAAGACTGCGGCGCGGCCGTTCAGCCGCGCGTTGAGGGCCTTCTCTTTGACCGCAGGCCGGTCCGCCAGCCCGATGATGACGGCCAACTTGCCGGAACTCGGGCGCGGGCCGATGGAAATCGTGAGGAGGGCCGGCCTGTCTGTTGTGCGGGGCAACTGCGCGCCGTTCGCGAAACCTTTTGGCACGGTGTCGCGGTAGGCGACCGGGTAACGCCGCAGGCTGTTTTGGTCCGCATCTTCATCCAGCCCTGTGTCGAGGAGCGGACGGTAGGACGGCTTGTCGATCGGGTGGTAGATCGTGTTGAACAGGTAGAACGAGTTCGCGCCGCGATGGCGCAGGGCCGATGCCCAGCCGCGATATATGGCGAGGTCGTTGTCTGTTCGCGGCGCGCCGGGATAAGGGGCTGTGCCGTTGTCGATCGCGGGAATGACAGGGACTTTGGCGGCCTGCGCGCCCAGCCGTTCCCGCCACAGCTCAACCGGAATATCGAAATCGCTGGAGGAGAAGAAGGGCGAGACCACAAGCAGGTCGACCAATCCTTGCTTTGCCCATTCGACGCCGTCCATGCCGAGACCGGCTGCGGCGTCGGGATGGCTCGGCACGCGGGCCGAAAGGCGGATTACGTGCCCACGCCGCGTGGCTGCGGCGTCAGCCAGTGTGCGGACTTGGCGGATGAACCCGGTCAGCATGTCTGCCTGTTCCTGCTCCATGCCGGGGGTGAGGTGGTAGCAGAAGCGCATCCAGTCCAGTTCTAGCCCATCGGGGTCGTAGCGGTCGAGCAATTCGCGGACCAGCGACAGATGGTAATCGCGGACTTCCCGCTTGGAGTAATCGAACGCGTAGTCGGTCCAGCTCCCGCTTTTCGCGTTGGGGACGCGCCACAGCTCGGGGTGCTTTCGCCAGTAGTTGGTGTTCCTGAAATAGTTGGTGGTGGTCACGAAATGCACGTCGTTCATACGCATGGTGAGCCAGGGCGAGATGTTTTTCTCGCGGCATCGGCCGATCCAGACGTGATAAGGGTCAATGCCCTGATCGTGCAGACGTTTCGCGTTGAGGCACCAAATGTCGTTCGGTATCGCGCCGCCTACCTCGTCCCAGATCGCCTCATGGACGGCGGAGCGGTAGCTGGTGCGCTGGCCGTTGGGACACATGAAGAAGTGCGTCACCTTCGTATCGGCGAATTGGTCGATGTAAGCCCGCAACGCGGACTCTGTCATCAGATCGGGGCTTTTTTTGAAATAGTGGTCGTTGTCCTCGTTGATGATCAGCATCGGTTTCTGCGCCAGGCCGGCACTGGCCAGGCCGAAAAGCAATCCGAAGCAGGGCAGCTCAAGTCTCATGGACATTCCCCTTTGGCATCACGAGGTGCCACGGTGTCGCCGAAAAGCGGCCGCAGGGCGCTCGCGCAAATGAAACCAGAATATGCGAATCAGAGGTCTGCGTCGAGGCTCCAGTTGGACGACGCGGTGGCGTAGGTGTGATTCAGCTTTATTGATGTCAAACGGGCGCAAAAGAGGGGATAGGATGTTGACCACCGGCAGGGGGATTGTTAAAATCAATATTGTCAAGGGAAATTCATTAAACGAAGGAGGGTTGAGAATATGCCAACTTATGAATATCGGTGTTCGGCGTGTAAAAAAACCTTCGCGTTGACCGTGACGCTTGCCGAGTACGTGAAGGGGCTAAAACCCACTTGTCCGCGCTGCCGCGGAAAGAATGTAGTCCGAACGTTTACGTCCGTGAATGTTAAGACGAGGAGCAAGACGGGGTCCGGCTGGTGAGGGCGGTCGCGGCACCCCGCCTGTTGCGAGGCCGTAGCGGGAACCGCGTAACCATGGCGAAGAGAATCCTGGAGAAAGACACGTGGCGGGACGGTCGGCCATCGAAGGGGTGGCCTCGGAGCCTACGTGAGTGCGGGCGGCGTGACGGTGAATGTGCGGACGACCCTCTCGCTCGAACGTCAGGTGAGGGGCGCGGCCGAGGGATCCGGATCAGGTTGTGTGGCCCGGACTCCCGACGCGAGATGAGTCGGGACGGGTCTTTGTTTATCCGACGACGATTTCTTCCTGCGGATAGCGGATGCGCCGTCCCTCTTCCCGTGCTCCGATGAGGAGCGCCACGGTCAGCGGCCCGAGCCGTCCGATGTACATGCAGACAATGATGACCAGTCGCCCCGCCGTGGACAGCATCGGCGTGTGGTTGATGGAGAGGCCGACGGTGGCGGAAGCGGACACGGTTTCGAAAAGCAGCTGTGAGGCGTCGTCGGGTTTGAGCGGTGCTTCCGTCCAGAGCAGAACGGCAAAGGCGGTCGCTATGAACGCGAGGGCGAGCAGGAAGATCACATGCGCCTCGCGAACAACGTCCGCGGGGACGGTGCGTGAGCAGATGACGGTCTCGCCTCGGCCCTTGCACATGGCGAAAACCGTCATAATGAGCACGACCATCGTCGTGGTTTTGACGCCGCCCGCGGCGGAACCCGGTGAGCCTCCGACGAGCATGAGCAGGTTTGTGACAAGTCGTGTGGATTCCTTGATCTGACCCATATCGACGGCGTTGAATCCGGCGGTCCTCGGCGTGACAGAGTGAAAAATTGAACAGGTGAACTTGTCCAGCAGGGGCAGGTCCTTAAGCGTGTTGTTCCACTCGGCGCACAGGAATACGAGTGCGCCGGCGGCGATCAGCAGCAGGGTGGCGGAAAGCGCGATTTTGGAGTGGAGCGAGACGCGTCCGCGCGTCATGAGGTTGCGTCGCCAGAATTTGGTGGTGATGAGGTTATGGAGCACGAGAAAGCCGAGTCCGCCGAAAATGATCAGCAGGTCGATGACGCCCAGATAAAAGGGGTCTGTCTGAAAGGGGATGAGGTTGTCGCGGTGCAGGGAGAAGCCCGCGTTACAGAAGGCGCTGATGGAGTGGAAGACCGCGTAATAGGCCGGCGCCCAGTGGCCGGGCGGCAGATGCAAGTCGGGGGCATGGACCAGGTACCGCGACCAAAGCAAGACGGCGCCGACGCCCTCGAAGAGGAAGGTGAACCCGATCGTCCAGTGCAACAGAGAGCGGAGGTTGCTGGTTTCCTCCGTGCCGTAGGAACTCATCAGGACGGATTCGTTCCGCACGCTGAGACGGCGGCCGAGGAGCACCAGCAGGAACGTTCCGAAGGTGGTGATGCCGAGACCGCCGAGCTGGATCAGCGCGAGCACGACGAGCTGCCCGAAAAGCGTGAGCTCGGTGCCGATGTCGATGACCGACAAGCCCGTGACGCAGGTGGCGCTGGTGGCGGTGAAGAACGCGGTCACCGGCGACATGATCCGGTTGTCGGCGCTGGCGATGGGCAGGGTCAACAGGAACGCCCCGGTCAAGATGGCGAATGCGAATCCCAAAGACATGAGCCACTGTGGGCTCAGACTTTTCATGGGCGATTCTCTTTTTACGGGCGTTGCCATACGAGATTTATGAGAGGCAACTTTAGCAGGTTTTGCGTTTTTCAACAGTTCAAAAATTGGACGGTACAGGCCTTGGTTTTGTGCGGACGGCCAAGCCGGAAAGACCGGGCAGCGTGAACGCGCTCGGTAAAAACCGCTCAAAAGCGGCTTGATTAATCGGCAAAAATATGAAAATCTCAAATTAAAGTGGTTCTGAAAATCTTGATCGGAGGAAAGGACGCGAAAATGAAATTCAGTTGTCCGAATTCGGAATGCGGCCAGCATCTTGAGGTGGATGATGATGAGATGGCGGGGGCCAGATATATCTGCCCGCGGTGCGGGCAACCCATTGAATTCGAGAATGAACCGGCTCCGCTGTCGGACACCGCAATTTCCGTTTCAGCTGCGAGCGACGATCCTTCGGCAAAAAAAGTTTAGGCGTAAATGGTGTTGGTGATTAAATACGGGGCGTTTCTCGACAGAAGGATCACCATTCATTCAAGTCTTTGCTTTACGGCGATCGTAGACCGTCGTCGAGCGGCCTTCGATGGCGTCGTCCTCAGAGGCGTAAAGGGGCGAAACAGCCGTTGACGCGATTTTTTTTTAAGCGTAATATGAAGTCCAACGATTTGAATTTGGTAAAAATAGTTGATGGTTGAGCGTGGTCGAACAAACAGCATGAGGTGGTTATGAGTCATACGGGATTCTGTCTCAGAATGTCGGCGGTGGTTGCTGTGGCTGTGGTTTTTTGCGCGGGTTGGACGCAGGCGAGCAGCGGGGCCTGGGAGGGCGACACCAGCCTCTTTTGGACGAACAACAACAACTGGGCGAACAACTGGACCTATCCCAGTGCAGGCGAGACCGCGACCTTCAACGGCACGGCCTACAACCGGACTAACATCAACATCGCCGGCCTCTCGCGTATCAAGTACATCACTTTCGACAGCTATAACGTGGGCTCGTACATCATCGGCACCCTTCCTGCCAACAGCCAGACGCTTGTCATGGAGAACGACAGCTATTACAGGCTGAACGCGAACGTCGCCAACAGTCAGATGTTTAGCGCGGCGTTGCAGATCGGCACGGACCGCGCCGGGGCGAACTACTATTTCCAGAATGACAGCCCGAGCTATGCCTTGACTCTGGCCGGTGACGTTCTGACACCATCTAGCGGCGGCACGCCCGGCGGCAAGACCCTTGTCATCAACGGTGTGGGGAACGTGCGGTTCCTGGGCAACATCATCACCAACGGCTTTTGTCAGATCACCCTCGACAACAACAGTAGCGGCACCCTGACACTGACGGGATCCAACCGGGTCAGCCTTCTCCGGATCGACGGCGCGCCCAACAGCGTGGTCGACATCGGCGACAACGGTTATCTGTTTCTCGACAACCTCGGCGGCAATACCATCAACGCCACGATGGACGGCGTCATCACGGGCAAGGGGAAAATCCGGCTCAGCACCAACTCGGGCCACAACTACGCGGACAACTATGTGGCAGGCGGAAAAACGCTGGTGATCAATCCGTCGATCGTGGGCGAAACCGGATTCGAGATGTGGAGCGGGACCGGCACGTTCGTCTTCAACGGGATCAACACCTTCGAGTCGAACGTCATTTTCGGGACCTCCGGCACCATCAGCGTCTCCAAAATCGGAAACAAAGGCTCGACCACCAGCAATCTGGGACAGGGCACAATGTTGCGTTTTACCAGCGGGGGGCGGTTGCTCTACACTGGCACCGGAGAGACGAGCGACCGCATGATCCAGATGGAAAACAGCATGATCCTCGACCACTCGGGCACCGGCGAGCTGGTCTTCTCTTCCGCCTTAAACGTGCTGGGAAACACCAAGACGCTGACGCTGCAAGGCGCCACGGCGGGCATCGGCGAGATCAGCGGCATCGTCTCGAACGGCTCCGCCACAACCTCCCTCTCCAAGGACGGCACCGGCACGTGGCGCCTCTCGGCCGCGAACTCGTTCGCCGGCAGCACGACCGTGCGGAACGGGGCGCTCGTGCTGACGGGCGCAAACGGCGCGATCGCCAACTCCAGCAGCTATACGGTCAACGACGGCGCGACGCTCCGCCTCGCCAATGCGGCGACCGCCAACAACGGCAACCGGCTCAGGGACGCCGGCGGAGTGACGCTGAACGGCGGCACGCTGCATCTGGCCAACGACGGCGGAGCCGCCAACTACAGCGAGACGGCCGCCGCGCTTTCGATTGCCCAGAACGCCTGCACGGTGCGCGCCGACCGCGCGCCGGTCGGCCAGACTTCCACGCTGACCTTCTCTTCGCTCAGCCGGACCGCGGGCGCGACGGTCGACTTCGCGGGCGAGGGGCTCGGCGAAACGGACGGCCGCAACAAGATCGTGTTCACCGCCGCGCCGGCCCTGGTCAATGGCGTGATCGGCCCGTGGGCCACCGTGAACGGCACCAACCTCGCGGCCTACAGCGCCGAGCGGGGCGTGTACGCCGCGCCGCAGCCCGCGTATGACGTCGACATCGCCGCGCGCGGCCCCGCCTCGGTCATCGCCAGCAACGACACGCAGCACGTGCGGATCAACAGCGCCGGCGTGTCGGGTCCGATCCAGCTGGGGGCCCCGGTCACGCGCATCGCCTCGCTCACCCAGAACACCGCCACCGACGCCACGGTGGACACGGCCGGCAAGAGCTTCCAGACGGCCGGCGTGAGTGTCCCGGCGGGCAAGGCGCCGGTCACCCTCGGCGCGTCGTCCGGCGACGGGACGCTCGGCGCCCTCGCCGGCGGCGGCGACCTGGCGCTCGCCAGCGACGTTGCCGGCGGCCTGGTTGTGAACGCCGTGATCGCGAACAACGGCGCCGCCTCCACGCTGACGAAGCTGGGCCCCGGCTCCGCCACGCTGGCGGCGCCCAACACGTTTTCCGGCGGCACGGCGATCGGCGGCGGCACGCTGCTGCTCACGCACGCGGACGCCCTGCAGAACAGCACGCTGGGCGGCGCGGGCGCGGTGTTCGACGCGTCCGTCCCCGGCCACGCGTTCGCGGTCGGCGGCCTGACGGGGTCGTTCCCGCTGGCCCTGGAGGACAACGGCGGCAATCCGGTCAGCCTGACGCTCGGGCGCGGCAACGCCAGCGCCTCGCACAGCGGCGTGCTGAGCGGGCCCGGCGGCCTGGCCAAGACCGGCACGGCCACGCAGACCCTCTCCGGACCGAACACCTTCAGCGGCGGGGCGGCGGTCAGCCAGGGCGCGCTGTCGGTCGGCAACGCCTCCTCCCTCGGGACCGGTCCGGTCGTCAACGACGCGACGCTCAACCTGACGGCGGGCGGGGTGACCTATTCCGGGCTCTCCTCCAGCCTCAGCGGGACCGGCACGGTCAACGTGACGCTGACCACCGGCTCGGGCACAACGTATCTGCACGGCGATTACTCCGGCTTCACCGGCATCTGGAATCTCGGTATCGGCGCTTCGGCGAACGCGGCCAAGGCCTACATGAACGGGCCGGACAACAGCGCCGCGACCATCAACGTGCTCTCCAACGCCGCGCTCTACTGCAACAACGCGGGCGCGCACACGGCCAAGATCGTGCTGAAGGGCGGCAACACGGGCGAGCAGTACGGCCAGCTGCGGCTCGAGAACAACTGCGTGTGGGCCGGGCCGGTCACGCTCGCCGGAAACATCACCTCGGGAGAGGACGGGTTCGTCGGCGGCAGCTCGGGCACCGGTTACATAACCGGTAACATCGGCGACCTGGACAGCATCCCGCGTCCTTTCTACAAGATCGGCGTCAACACGATCGCCCTGAGCGGCGACAACACCTACAAGGGCCAGACCTGGATCCGCAACGGCACGCTGCGGATCAATTCGATCGCCAACGTCGGCGCGGCCAGCAGCGCCCTCGGCGCGCCGCAGACGATCGCAAACGGCACCATCAAGTTCGGCGAGAACAACACCAACACGGTCTTGTCCTATGTCGGCAACGGCGACGAGTCGGACCGCAACTTCGAACTCGCCGGCACGACCGGCGGCGCGACGATCGACCAGTCCGGCACGAACCTGCTGAAGCTCACCGGCTCGATCAGTTCTTCCGCCGCTGGCATCAAGAAGCTGACGTTGCAAGGGTCGAATGCTGCGGGCGAAGGCGAGGTCTCCGGCGTGATTTCGGATGGCGTGGCGGGTGCCGTGATCTGGGCCGTCAAAAGCGGCTCGGGTACCTGGACGCTTTCGGGCGACAACACCTTCAGTGGCGGCATCACCAACGGCGGCGGTACTGTTGTCGTGACTCACCCTCATGCGCTCGGGACGGGCGGGGTCGGCGTATATAGCGGCAGCACGGCGACGTTCGATCTGGCCCATGACGGCGAGGACGAAAGAGTTCAGGCCTGGAGGATCTATGACACGGCCATCTGCACGATCCGTTGCGGTCGCGGCACAGAAGGCCCGGCAATCGATCACGCCATCGATTTGGCCAGCATGAGCGGCATCACCCTGTACGTCACCAACGGCAGTAACGTGACGAGCGGCACACCAACCCTGACCATCGGGGCCGTAAGTCTTTTCGGCGGCAGCGCCGACAAGGTGACGACGCTGGTGCCGACGACGGCCGACCTGATCATCGGCCGGGCCGCGATCTACGAGAGCAACTTTGCCAACAAGACCCTGAAGCTCGACGGTACCAGCACGGGTAGCGTGATCCTTGGTTCAATCAGCAACGGATTGAACACCGTCAAGCTCACCAAGTCCAACACCAGTACGTGGACGCTTTACGGCTCCAACATTTACAGCGGCGCGACAGCCGTGGACAACGGACGCCTGGTGTTGGCCGGCGCGGACGGCGCCATCCTCGGCGCGGGCGGCATTTCGATCAGCACCGGTGCGCGGCTCGAGGTGAGAAACAGTGCGGTGACCAACAACGGCAACCGCCTCAGCGACACGGCGACGGTGACCATGAAGGGCGGCGTCTTGGATTATGCCCACTCCGGCGGCGCGGCCGACTATAGCGAGACCGCCGGTCCTTTGGCCGTCAACGCGGGCAGCAACACGATTCTGACGGCTCGTGCCGACGAATCCCAGACGTCGACGCTGACGTTTGCATCGCTCGCGCGCACCGGGGGGACGATCAACTTCGCGGGCGACGGGATCGGTGACGCCGACGGCCGTAACCGCGTGCTGTTCACGGCTGCGCCGACGCTGTCCAACGGCCTCATCGGCCCGTGGGCCGTGATCAACGGCGCCACCCTCGCGACCTATGACGGCACGCTGGGCGTCACCGCCTTCGCCAACTTTACGGACATCGCGGCCCGCGGGCCCGACTCGGTGATCCCGGACGACGCTACGCTCAACGCGCGAATCAACCTGCCCGGCTCGAATGGTCCCATTACGCTCGCCACGTCGCCGGTCAGCCAGGTCTACACGCTCCTTCAAAACACCGATACGCCGGCCAAAGTGACGACGACGGGGACGACGTTCCAAGCCTCCGCCATCCTGATCGGCTCGGGCAAGGCGGACCTGACCATCGGCACCGCTCAAGGGGACGGAGCGCTCACCGCCATCGGCAACGAGCTGCTGCTGGCCAACCATGACGGGACCGCTGTCCTGACCGTGAACGCGCCGGTGTCGAACAACACGGGGGCCGTCTCGCTGGGCAAGTCCGGCATCGGCACCGTCGTGCTGGCGGGCTCGAACACCTACTCGGGTGCGACCGTGATCAACGAGGGCACGCTGGCCTTCGGCGGCACTGGAACGCAGACGGTCTCGAGCGTTATCAGCGGGCCCGGCAAGCTGGCCAAGATCGGTTCGGGACGCGTGACCCTTTCCGGGGCCAACACCTATCTGGGCGAGACCTACATCAATGAGGGTATCGTTCTAGCGCAAAATAACACGGCCTTCGGTAACGCGGCAGCGGGGACCGTCATCGCGGATGGTGCCACGCTGGATATCGGAGCAGCGCTGGCTTCAAGCTCGCTGTATTTGAACCTTGAAACCTTCACCGTCAGCGGCAAGGGCGTGGACGAGCTGGGTGCCATCGTCAACGCTTCACCGACAGCGCAGATGAATGCGATCAACAGGGTCACACTGGTTGGCGACACGACGTTCGGCGCAGTCGGACGGTGGGATATCCGAAATAACTCGCCGCTCCTCACCCTGAACGGTCACACCCTCACCAAGATCGGAGCGAATGAGTTTGTTTTGATCACCAAGGTCATACCCGACGGTGGTCACATCGTTGTCACGCAGGGGTTGATGCGGATCGAGGGCTCCTGTAATCTGAACGGTAACGCGGCCGACACGTTGCGGGTCAACTCCGGCGCGCGGCTGGACCTGTACTCGCTCGTCTCCACAACGAACGCCACTCCCTGGACGTTGATTTGTGACCATTTGGCGACCGTCATCGCAGGCAACAGCTACCATCCTTACAATACATGGTGGGGGCCTGTGACCTTGAACGGGACCGCCTTCTTGGATGGCAGTTCCGGCCGAAGCATGGGCTTTACGAATGACATCAGTGGCAGCGGATCGCTTGTCAAGAACGGTACTGGAGACGCCTTCTTATTCGGCACCGCCAACACCTATGCAGGGACGACGGTGGTCAGCAATGGCGTTTTATATGTCTCTCAACCGGGCGGTCTGCCGGGATACAACGAGGGCGGCCGGGTGACGGTCGGGCCCAGCGGGACGCTGGTCACGTATTATGCTGATGACGGCAGCGGCTGGACCAAGGAGCAGATCGACGATGTCCGCACCAACACGATGTTTGCCTCGTCGGCCGCCTGCCTGGGCATCAATACCGCTTGGGGCGACCTCGTCTACGACCGCGACCTCACTCAGACCATGTCGTTCGCAAAATACGGGACGAATACGCTCACGTTCCCGCAGAAGAACCTGTTCGGCGGCGCGCTGAAAGTCTATGGCGGCACCGTGAACCTGCCGGCTTCCAGCACCAACGCCATCGGCGCGGTCACCGTGAACGGCGGCAGCCTCGGCGGCGCGCTCAACATCGACGGCTTCACCTCGCTGGGCAACAACAACATGAACGTGGGCTCGTCCGGCAGCGACCGCAGCATCGTCACGATCTCGACCAACGCCGTGATGGCCAAGCTCCTCGTGGGCACGACCAAGGGCGGTGCGGGCGCGGTCATCCAAAACGGCGGCAACCTGCGGATCGGGCCATCCATCATTTCTACCGACGTCTTGTCAGTCGGTTCGGGGGGCGGTTACGGCTATTACCGCATGAACTCGGGCTCGCTCATGACGGGACAATTCGGTATCACGGGCGGCGGCGCCGGCAACAACGACGGCGTAATCGACGTTTTCGACGGCAACATCAACGTGTGCACCAACGGCGGATGGCTGATCTGGGGATGGGGCGGCGGCAACGGCGTGCTGAACATGTTCGGCGGGTCGATCGCCTCGCCGATCAACGGCAACGACCTGACGCTGGCCTATATTGCCAGCCGTGACTGTTTCGGAATGCTCAACTTGCTCGGACCTGCGGCGTACGTGGATGCGACCGGACAGAACACCGGCAAGTCGATCAACATGGCCAGAAGCTCCGGCAATATCGCTTCTGTGATCAACCTAAATTCCGGCACGCTTCTCGTTAACCGGGTCTTTGCGGGTGTCACCGGCACACCTTCGCTCTTTAACTTCGGTGGTGGCACGCTGAGGGTGAACGCCTCGACGGGCTACGCCACGACGTTGATGCAGGGCCTGACGGCGGCCACCGTCTATTCTGGCGGCGCGGTGATCGATACCACGAACGTGAATGTCACCCTCAACCAGCCGCTGCTCGCTCCGGCCGGCTACGGTGTTTCCTCAATTCCGCTCCGCAGTCAGGGCCTCGGGTACATCGGCGCGCCGACGGTCGTCATTTCCGGCGGCAGCGGCACCGGCGCGACCGCCATCGCCACGGTTGACCTGAACGAATCGAGCCCGACCTTCCGGCAGGTCACGGGGCTGACCGTCACCAGCCCTGGCTCGGGGTATCAGGCCTCCGACGCGGTGACCGTCACGCTGCGCGGCGGCGGATACACCAACAACGCGGCGGCCCTGGCGGCCGGCGCGTTGTTGGGGGTGAACGAGGCCACCGGCGGACTCACGAAGCTGGGCAGCGGCATCCTGACGCTGGGCGGGGTCAACACGTACGGCGGGTCCACGGTCATCAGCAACGGCACGGTCAAGCTGGGCAACGCCAAGGCGCTGCCGACCGGCACGCGGGTCGTTCTTGCGGGCGGTTCGCTTGACCTGAACGGGTTCACGGTCACGAACACGTTGACCGCTCTCGGCGGCACCGTGGCCAACGGCACGTTTGACACGGTCATTTCCCCGGCGGGCACGAACGCGGTCGGCTCCGAGACCTTCGCGCTGAACGGCGTCACCCTGCAGGGACAGTATTTGGCGGACGTGGCGGCCGGCGGCGCAAGCGACCACGTGACGTTCCAGGGTAACGTCAATCTTTCTGGCCTGACGTTGGAAATTGTGGATCCTGAACTGTTGGATCGCGACAAGGTTTATACGCTGGCCTCGATCACCGGAACGCGCACCGGCGGTTTTTCGGCGGACAACCTGCCCGATAACCGCTGGCACCTGTTGTACAAGGACGATGGCACGGTCAAGCTGGCCTTCATTCAAGGAACGATTATGCTGCTGCGGTAATACACGTTCAAATTGTGCGACGGCGGCGCAGGGATACACCCTGCGCCGCCGTTTTTTTTGGTATCAGTATCGCCGGCGGGACAAAATGCCGGTGTGCCGTTCGCTTTTTTGAGTGCAGCGGCGCACCCGAATGCGCGCACCAGAATGTCGCGCTTGACCCCGTTTGATGTGTCGCGTACCATACCCTGTGTTGTCTTGTTACGTCTCTTCCGGCGGTGTGCCGGGCATGTGCCCTTGTCACCCGGCAGCGTCTGTCAATAAAAGCGAAAGCCAGTGCAGGAGATAAGAAAATGAGAACCCCTTGCATCACCCGTCGCGATTTTCTGGCCGGTTCGGCCGCTTTGGCTTCAGCCGCCGCGTATTCGCCTGCCGCCGCATACGCGGCAGGCAAACGGAGCGCGACCGACATCGTTGTGCTGGGCAAGACCGGGCTCAAGTTGAGCCGGCTCGGCATCGGCTTGGGCAGCAACAGCGGAAACGTTCAGCGCGGTCTCGGCCAAGAGTCCTTCAACACGCTGATCAGGGCTGCTTTTGATCGCGGCATTCGCTATTTCGACTGTGCGCAGTCCTACAAGACGTTCGAATGGATCGCAGATGCCATTAAGGGCTTGCCTCGCGACGAAATTTTTCTGCTGTCGAAGATCGGCGGCAACCCTGAGAAGCCCGCGGAGGTTATCGATAAGCAGCTCCAGATCCTCAGGACGGATTATGTCGACTGCCTGCTGGTGCATTGTGCGGTTACGTCGACGTGGACCACGGAGCGCAGCCGACTGATGGAGGCCCTCGATGATGCAAAGGCCAAGGGCAAGATCCGCTCAAAGGGCGTCTCATGCCACTCTCTGCCTGCGCTGCGCGTCGCCGCCCAGTCGGATTGGGTGGATGTCAATCTCGTGCGCGTGAACCCGCAGGCCCGGCACACCGACAGCGAAACGCCGAAATGGGATGCGCCGGGCACGGTCATCGAGCCGGTGCTGGAACAGATGGCGATCATGAAGCAGAATAACCACGGCATCATCGGAATGAAGCTCATCGGCGATGGCGACTTCACTCGCCCCGAGGACCGCGAGAAGTCGATCCGCTTCGCCATGTCGCGGCGCGAAATCGATGCCGTGACCATCGGTTTCAAGAGCACGGACGAGATCGACGAGGCCGTCCGGCGCATGAACAGCGCGCTGGCGGGCTGAGGGCTTTTCCTTTTGCCTCCCCAAATCTCCAACGTCGTGCACCCTCGCGGGGGCAATTTGTGCCAACGACAACGTGCCTGCTTTTGATTCCTCCCCGACAAATGAGTAAACGCTTATTGACGAGGAATCCCTAAACCGCTATCTTTGAACTACATGTTGCAAAGTCTAGTGGATGCTGTTTATACGAGAAAGAATGAAGAGGAGATTAGGATATGATTCGCACAACTCGCCCCCCGGTCCGGGTTGGTATCGTTGGTTTGGGTCGAGCCGGACTTGATATGCATTGCACCGAGTTGGCGCAGATTCCCGAGTTGTTCAAGATCGTCGCCGTCTGCGACCCGATCAAAGAGCGGCGCGATGTGGCCGTGGAGCGTTTCCCGGAATGCCGCACCTATCGGCGGTATGAGGACCTTTTGTTGGATCCGGATGTTGAGCTGGTCGATATCGCTACGCGTTCGGACGAACATGCCGCCCATGCCATGATGGCGCTGAAAACCAATAAGTGGGTGAATGTCGAACGGCCTTTCTGTTGCGATTACGATGAGGCGATGGTGCTGCGGGCCGCGGCGATCAAGGCCGGCAACAGGCTTCTGGTGCGCCACAATTATCGCTATGAAGCCGCTTTTCTTCAGGTCAAGGAAGTCATCGAGTCCGGCGTGCTGGGGGAAATCTACGACATCAAGATGCGGCGTGGCGTGTACGAACGCCGGGACGATTGGCAGACGGTCAAACGTTGCGGTGGCGGCACCGCTCTGGCATGGGGACCTGCGTTCCTCGATCAGGCGCTCGAACTGTTGCGGACGCCGCCGGTCAAAGTCTGGTCGGACTTCAAGCGCGTGGCTTCCGTGGGCGACGCAGAGGACTACATGCGCGTCATTCTGCGTAATCTGGCGGGGCTGACGGTCGATCTCGAAATCTCGGGCGGACGCATCGGACAGATTCCGCAGTTCATCGTGACCGGCACCAAAGGTGAATTCATGCTTTATCCCGATGCGACGGAAGGAACGCTCCGCCACCTCGACCGCAAGCAGAAGTTGGCGCGCCGGCGCTCAAGCGTCCGCACGCCCCCGCTGGGCAGTTTCGGCACGCCCGAAACCTTGCGCTGGATCGACTCGACGGTGTCGGTGAAGCCGAAGGCTGAGTCCGGGTTGACGCTCATCTGGGAGCACGTCTTCTGTGCGATCCGTGAGAACAAGCCCTATCCGATCCATTTGGACAGTGCCATTGAGACCATGCGTATTCTGACGCTGGTCAAGAAGGAGAGCGCGTTCGCGTAGCCTGCCTGTTCGCCGCACAGTTGAGCACCCGTTTGTCGGTGACGATCCAGTCCACGGCGATGTCGTGGGGCTCTTGCGGGACGGCGTCCTCGAGCACCTGCCAGTCGTAACAGACGGCGATCTTTTTGGCGGTCTTGACGGCTTTGACAAGAATGTGGTCGTAATGGCCCGCCCCGTAGCCGAGCCTGCCGCCGAGGGCGTCGAACGCCAGACCTGGCAGGATGAAGGCGTCCACATCCCAAGGCATGACGGGGAGGCGGACTGCAGGTTCACGGATGCCGTGGTGGCCGGTGATGAGCCGCGTGTGCGGATCGATGGCGTAAAGTTTGTACGCGCTTTCGTTCGTGCTCCAGGCGGGCACGCACACTTCGCGGTTCACTTGCCAGATTGCGCGCGCGATGTAGCGTGTCGGGATCTCGCTTTTCGTGCTGAGATAAAGGCAAATCCGCCATGCGTGGATCAGGAGGTCGAGCGGCGGTCCGGCGATTTTTTCGCAGATCGCTTTTCCCGCGGCCATCCGGTCTTCCTGGCTGACCTCATGGCGCCGCGCGCGCATCTGTTGCCTGATCTCGTCCTTGCCCATTAAAAGAGGCCCTTGACTTTACCTGTGGCCGTGTCGATATCGATGCCGCGGAACGCCGCGTTGGATGCGGTTCCGGGCATGAGCTTGATATCGCCGGCCACAGGCACAACAAGCCCCGCGCCCTGGTAGATCAGGAGGTCGCGCACCGGCAAGGTCCAGCCTTTGGGACGCCCGACCTTTTTTGGGTCGTGTGAAAGGCTGTACTGGGTCTTTGCCATGCACACCGGCAGGTGCGCGAGGGCCGGGTCGGCTTCGAACGCGGCCAGCTTTTCCATCGCCTTTTCAGAATAGGTTACGCCGTCACCGCCATAGACCTCGCTGACGACGGCCTCGATGCGCCGGGAGAGCGGTGCGGAGAGCTCGGAGAGGAAAGCGAAACGGTTGGGTTCTTCGCACGCCTCAATCACCGCCTCCGCGAGTTCGGTCGCGCCCTCGCCGCCTTTGAGCCAATGGGACGAAACGGCGAAACGCGCGCCCGCGGCTTCGGCGACCCGGCGCACCAGCATGTGTTCGGCGGGCGTGTCGGTGTAGAAGTTGTTGAGGCAGACCACCGGGCGCACGCCGGAGCGCTTGACGATGCCGATGTGGGCGAGCAAGTTGTCGCAGCCCTTCTCGAGCAAGTCCAGATTTTCTCCCGTATAGACCGGGTCGAGCGGGCGCCCCGCCTGTACCGCGGGGCCGCCGCCGTGCAGCTTGAGCGCGCGCACGGTGGCAACGATCACCACGGCGTCGGGCTTCAGGCCCGAACAGCGGCACTTGATGTTCCAGAATTTTTCGAAGCCGATGTCGGATGCGAAACCGCTTTCCGTGACAAGGTAGTCGCAGAGTTTTGACGCGAGGCGGTCGGCGATGACGGAGCTTTGGCCGATGGCGATGTTGGCGAAAGGCCCCGCGTGGACCAGCATGGGCTGGCCTTCAAGCGTCTGCATCAATGTCGGGTTCACGGCGCGTACAAGCCAGGCCGCCATGGCACCGTCCACTTCCAGGTCGGCGGTGGTCACGGGTTTGCCGGATTTGGAATAGGCCACAATGATTTTCGCGAGGCGGGCGCGCAGGTCGGCGAGGTCGGACGCCATGGCGAGGATGGCCATGACCTCCGATGCCACGGTGATGTAGAAACCCGAGTCCATCTGGAAACCGTCCATGTGGCCGCCGCGGCCGATCTCGATATTGCGGAGCGCTTGCGCGCAGAAGTCCATGGCCCAGCGCATCTGGATGCGGTCGGGGTCGATGTCGAGACGCGTGAGCCGGCTTTGCGCGAGGCGGGCGTCGTCGTAGTTGCGCTCGTGCTGCATGCGGGCGGTGAGCGCGACCATCGCGAGGTTGTTGGCGTTGGTGATGGCGTCGATGTCGCCGGTGAGTCCCAGCGAAAGCGGCGCGAGCGGCACGACTTGCGCCAATCCGCCGCCGGCCGCCGACCCTTTGATGTTGAAGGTGGGGCCGCCGCTGGGCTGCCGCACGGTGCCCAGGGCACGCTTGCCGATTCTGCCGAGCCCTTGCACGAGCCCGAGGGTCGTCGTGGTTTTGCCTTCGCCCAGCGGCGTCGGCGTGATCGCGGTGACGTCGATGTATTTTGCGCGGTGTGTGCTGGCGCAGAGGCGTCGTTGCACGGCGGACGCGTCGATCTTTGCCAGCAGTTTCCCGTACGGGATGATTTCGCTGGGCAGCAGCCCGAGTTCCGCGGCGATGTCGGCGGCAGGGCGAAGGTGGGGCTCTGCCGCCTCGGCGATTTCCCAGTCGGCTAGTTTGGTCGGGTCAGGTTGGGGCGTCATTCGATAACCTTTCAAAAAATCGTGAATCAGCGCCAGGCGGCGGGAATGGGGGGGCGTTTCGGGGGCGCGCCGGGTTTGGCGGGATCTTCGGCCCGGGTGAACTCCCAGACGTCGCGGAAAAGTTTCGGGTTGTCCCTGTTTGCCTCGATGGCCGCCGAGAGCGCGGCTGCTGAGGACACGTCGCGGTCGACAACGTCGGCGTTGAGCAGCCGGCCCTTCAGCGTGCCGTCGGCAAGGGCGTAGGACGCGTATTGGAAGATGCGCCCGTCCTCTGGGATGGCTCCTTGGGCGGTGCCGAACCACGCCAGTTGAATCAGCGTAAGCCCGCCCGTCTTGCAAAGTGCGGCGCGGGCGAACATCGCGTCTTTCGCGCCGGCGGGGAAGGAGACGAGATATTCGTTCGGACCGAGCGGCAAGACGAGGAGGCGCTGCCGCTCGCCCTGCTGTGTCGTCCGCTCCCATGAGCCGACGAGCGTCTTGTCGATCGGCAGTTCCGGGGTGTCCGTGAGCGAAACCGTATAATCACATCCGGCGAGGGCGACCGTACAGGCCACCGCGATCAACGCGTTTGTTTTCATAAGGCTACTCCTTTTTAGACAGTATAGCTCCAGGGCGGCCGTTAAGCCACTGGATTTTGTCTTCCTCGTCGTGCCGGATGACCTCAACATAGTATTTCTTGCCGCGCACAAAAAGGCCATGGACAGAGTCAGGGCCTTCGGTGTCTGCGACCGCCTGGACGATGTCGATCATCGGGCGCGTGATGGTGAGTCCGGGAAGGAAGACCGGGATGCCGGGCGGATAGGGCACGAGCAGCTGGCTGCTGATGCGCCCTTCGGTCTGCGAGAGCTCCATCAGTTCTCCGTCGCAGAGGGCGGCGTCGCGCGGCAGGACCGTGGTCTGGCCGTTGACGGCTTCGGCGACGCTGCTGTCGAACGCGTTGCACTCGGGGCGTCCGATCGCGTTTTTCATCTGCATGATGGCGCGGTAAAGGTACTCGAAGTGATCTTCCACCGTGCCCATCGTGACAAGGAACAAAATGGTGACGGGCGTGGATTTCTCCCACTGGATTTTGGAGACGCGGAGGAGGTCCTTGAAGCGCCGGCACGCGTCGGGCGTTCTGAAAGAGAGCATGATCTTAAGCGGGTCGTGGAGGTACCCGGCGCGCGCATAGGCCTTTGCCGCGGCGTCGCCGACCACTTCGCGCAGCCCCACGAAACAGGCGTCTTCAGGCTGGCCGCAATCGCGGGCGACGCGCTGTTTGAAGGCTTTGACCCAGCGCAGTCGCTCCTCGATCAGCTTGAGCCCCTCCAGCCGCATTTGCACTCCCGCGCAGTCGAGTGTGGCCATCATCGGGTAATGGGGCGAAGTCGAGTGCCAGTAGCGCAGCACCTCGTGCAGGTCGTGGCTGAATTTTTCATAAGAGCCGTGGCCGTTGATCGCGAATCGGGTGAGCAGCCATTTCCATTCGGAGGACTCGCTTTCGAAAAGCTGCTTGAAGCGCATCGAGACGTGGATCATCGAGGCTTGGCTGAATGCGGCCAGCGTCTTGTGGGTGGATTGGACCGCGAAGTGCGCGCTGGTGGTCTCGTGAATGGCGTTGTAGCGCACGCGTTTGCCGTTGGCGGCAATCGCCGTGTAGTACGGGTGGAAACTCAAATAAGGTGCCCAGGCCTCATCGGCATAAAACAGCATGCCGTGCCGCTCGCAGAGGCGGGCGATTTCCCAGACGGGATATAGGATTCCTTCGTAGGTGCAGGTCGTGAGCACCAGCATGCGGGGTTTGGCGTGTTCGGGGTAATCGTCTGAGATCGCGCGGATCAGGTCGCTCATCGCGATCGGTCCCCAGACGCCGAGACGGGCGTTGAAGTGGGCGGGCAGGTAATTGGGGATGGCGCCGGCCATGACCACGGCGTGGTGGACCGACTTGTGGCAGTTTCGGTCGAGCAGAACGGTTTCGCCCGGGCGGAGCAGGGTCATCAGCATGGCCTTGTTCGACGTCGTGGACCCGTTGGTGATGTAACAGCTTTGCGCGGAGCCGAAAATCTCCGAAGTCAGGCGCTGGGCGTCGGCCAGCGGCGTGCGCGACTCGGGCTTGGACAGGTCGCCCAAGCTGTGGACAGAGACGCTGAGGTCCGCACGGAAGGTCATGGCGCCATATTCGTGGCGGAACCCTTGCAGAAAGAGCGAACGGCTGAAGGCGTGGCCCGCGTTGTGGCCCGGCGTGTGCCAGGATGTGCCGGCTTCATCCATGACGTAGTGGCGCAAGGCGTGCCAGAAACGCGGCTCCCAGAGCGCACGGAAAAGATGTTGGACGCGCGGAAGGTGTGCGTTGATTCCGGTGAAGACTTCGCGGGGTTTGAGGACCCAGCGGCGCGAAGGCACGCGGACGCGCTCGGCGCCAGGAGTGGTCAGGACAATTTTGGGGATCGCGGGGAAGAACGTGTAAAGCCACTGGGTGAGCGGTACGCCGTCGAGTTGAAGATCGTGCAGCGGTGTCCGGCGGATCCCGTCGCCCGGGGTTCCGAACGCGTCATCGAGAAGAAACAGGATGCAGTTCTTTCCGTCGTCGGTCAGCATTCCCTCGACGCTCTCATCCGAAAAGAGCGAGTTTTTCAGCTCTTGGGCGTCGGCGACCGGCACGACCCGCAGGGGGGGCCAGTCGATCGGGTCTTCGGAGGGAAAGGTTTCGTTGCAGAATTCGCGGAAGGTGTCGGAAAGTCCGTGCGTCAGGTCCAGCAAGTTGTCATGGCTCGGGGGGATGTCTTGAAGATAGAAGACGGTCAGTTCATTCATATAGGTGTAAAAAAGGGATCCTGCGTGTCAGGCGCAAGCATCCGCCAATTTCGTATTCCGTAAGGTTCTTTCTGTTAGAAAAACCCCTTCTCCCTGGGTCCGGGAAGACGACTCTTTCCGGAGCAGACGGGGCCCTTTCTGGAGGACTCCGTCTCGGACTTGCGAAAAAGGCAGCCCATGGGCATCCTCCGTTGAACCCACCAAGCCGGGAGGATGAGACGACACCATGACCAAACGGTGAAAGATTAAGGCAAAAAAGGGGTGCCTGACAACGCCAAATTTGTGTTTGGAGAAAAAAAGAGCGCGCGGCCGCTTTTGTGGCGATGGCGGGCGCGCAGACCGTGTAACCTGTCGGCAAGCGGCTCGTCAACTATACCGAAGAAATTATGACGATTGTGATTGATGTTTTGTGTCTATTCGCATAAATTCTGTTCATATTATTTTCGATATGAGGTGAAAGATGGCACGGCGAAAAGAGGACGATGAAACGAAACGAGGGTCGGCGATCCGTAGTCGGATACTGCTGGTGGATGATCATCCCTTGGTCCGCGAGGGTCTCGCCACGCTGATCCGCGCGACGCCTGACCTCGCGGTGGCGGGGGAGGCCAGCAGCGCGGAAGAGGCATGCCAGAAGCTGTCCGAGGACCAGCCTGACTTGGTGATGATCGACCTGTCTTTGCCCGGAATGGGAGGGATCGACCTGATCAAACTTGTGCGGGAGCGATATCCGCGTGTCAGGGTGCTCGTGCTTTCAATGCATGAAGAGAATATATACGCAGAACGTGTCCTTCGCGCTGGGGCTCATGGATATATTATGAAACAGGCGCCCGGTTCTAAAATTATCGAGGCCGTGCGGATCGTGCTGCGCGGCGAGGTGTATGTCAGCCCCGCCATTGCCGCCCGGTTGTTGCAGTTGATCGTTGACGGGGACAACGGGGCTTGCCGGCGCTCCAGCATCGAAGGGCTGAGCAACCGCGAACTGCAGGTGTTCACCAGTATCGGCATGTGCATGGCGACGCAAGAAATTGCTGACCAGCTACACTTGAGCGTCAAGACGATCCAGACGTATCGCGAGCACATCAAGCGCAAGCTCGCGTTGCGTAACTCTACGGACCTAATCCATTACGCTGCGCAATGGTTCCAATCCCAGGGCGAGTAAGCGGCGGGATGAAGGCCTGATAAAAGTTGCGCTGCGCTACAGCAGGTGTTGCTCGACGATGGCCGCAGCGTCCGCCACATAGGTGGCGCAGGGCCTTTTTTCATAATATGTTATTGTGCGCTCGGAAGGCGTCGGATCGCTTTCCGTTTTTTCGAGTCCGAGCAGGTTCTTGCAGACGATGTTCCCGTGACGCCGCCTGAACTCGGCTGCCATCGCCTGCACAGCTTCGTAGGTTTTTTTCTTAGCTGTGGCGTCGGGCGTGCCGCTGCCGAACTTCAGGCCTGCGAGTACGGCCATGCCAGAGACCGCTCCGCACACCTCGCGCAGACGCCCCACGCCGGCGCCTAGTCCGCAACTGATTTTCATGGCGGTTTTTTCGTCGAGTCCAAAAAGGTCGCAGTAGGCGACCACGACGGATTGGGAGCAGTTGCAGCCAGCCTTGAACAGGGCGACCGCTTTCTCTGTTCTTTCGGACATGGATCAGTCCAGCGGCATGGGGTTGCAGAGGTTCTCCGCGTTGTCGGCGACGCGACCGCAGTTGAAACAGATGAACTTGGGCTCTTTGGTCAGCGTCTTAATCTCTTCAAATCGCGCTGCGCTGGCCAACAGGCAAATGTGGCCTTTGTGATTTCCGGTGCATGCATGTTCGCTCATGACGCTCCTTTTTGAATTTCAACTGAGGCCACTTTACCACAGGTGTCCGAATACTGACAAGCCGCCTTCGGATCAGGTTCCGGAGGGTCGAGGAGGCGCGGTAGTTTGTTCCAGAGTGCCCAAGGGGGCCGATTGTCGCAACACCTCAGCCCCCGGGCCTGGTTTGGCGAAACAGTCGCCATGCGGCAGGTGGCGTGGCTGCGGGCGATACGCTATACTGACGTCATGCAATCAGTCGCGTCGTGGTTGGAAAAGTGCGAGCGGTTCGTGGTGCGGAATCGGTTCGTGTTTGTGAGCATGCTGTGCGTTTTTGCTGCGCTGTCAACGTTGGAACTGCTTTCCGGACGTTCGCCGCTCGGCCCGGATGGGTGTTTCGGCTGGTGGGACGGCGACATCTGGTCGTGTGAGAACTCCCAACGCGTCGCGGACGCCTATTCGTTTTCGCACATCATCCACGGCATGCTTTTCTACGGCTTCCTCTGGCTGATGGCGCGGGGGGCGCCGTTGAAACGCCGCTTCCTCTTCGCCCTTCTGGTCGAGGCCGCATGGGAATTGCTGGAGAATTCGCCGCTCATCATCAATCGCTACCGTTCGGCGACCATCGCGCAAGGCTATGTGGGCGACAGCGTTTTGAACTCGGTATGCGACGTCGGCATGATGGCCATCGGCTTTGGCCTCGCGCGGATTTCGCGTCTGTGGCTCGTTGTGGTGCTGATCGTTGCGATGGAGCTTGGCTGTCTCGTGTGGGTGCGGGACAATCTGACGCTCAACGTCCTCATGTTGGTCCATCCCGTGCAGTCGATCAAGGCCTGGCAGTCGGAAGGGCACTGTGACGGATGCCCGAGGCCGGTTGGGATGCGGACACGCTTGGGCGATGGTTAAAGCGCTTGGTTTGTCGATTCCCTCGATGCTAATTGCTTGAACCGCACGAGCGGCGGACGACGAGCGGGGCGTGGAGCAGGATCTCGCGCGGCGGCGTGTTGGGCTCGCGGATGCGCTGGAGCAGGGTCTGGACGGCGACCGCGCCGAGCTGCTCGCAGGGTTGGTGCGTCGCGGTGAGCGGCGGGTTGAGCAGCTTGGCGTACTGGACGTCGTCGAAGCTGGCGAGCCGGACATCGTCCGGGACGTGGAGACCGATCGTGCCAAGGGTCACCATCAGCCGCGCCGCCGTGGCGTCGTTGGCGCAGATGAACGCGTCGGGCCGCAGTTTGGCCGCTTTGCCGAGGATGCGTCGCACAAAAGCCGCATCGTCGGGATCGCCGCTGGCGATCTGGTCCGGGTTCCAGTGGATGCCGGCCTTCAGGAGGGCGTCGTGAACGCCCGCGATGCGCTGCAGCACGGTCGGGGCGGAACCGGGGCGCGAGACGAAGGTGATGCGGCGCGCGCCTTGCCGGATCAGGTGCTCGGCGACGCGGTAGCCGGCGCTGAGGTTGTCGATGCCCACGAGGTCATAGCCGCTGCGCTCGGGAAAGCAGACGATGTCGCGGTCGATCAGCACGGTCGGGATACGGTTGTCCGAGAGCGTCCGGAGAATCTCCTGGTTGATCGCCTCGTGGCCCGGGATCAGCTCGAGCGGTTCGAGGAAAACGCCTGCCACGCTCTGCCGGATGTACTGACGGCAAAGCTCCAGCGCCTGGTGCGCACGGGTCTCCAGATCGTTCGCCGAGGAGTCGCCCCACAAGAGCGTGTAGCCCGCCTGCTGGCTGCGGAGTGCGATCTCCGCGCAGATGGGTGAGAAGATTTCGGCGCTGCCGTAGCTGGGAATGATCATGCCGAAATAACCGCTGCCCGGACGCGCCGAAGGGCTCAGGTAGGTGCCGGAACCGGGGCGCCGGTCGAGGAATCCGGCGGACTTCAGGTCGCGCAGCGCGCGCGAAACCGTGGGCCGCGAAATATTGAACCGTCGCACGAGTTGCGCCTCGCTCGGCAACCGGCGGCGCGCGTCGTACTTGCCCGCGAGAATCTCCTCTTTCAGCGCCTCGAACACCTGCTGGTGCTTGGGCAGGGCGCCTCCGTTGTCGCTGGGGTCGGTCGGTGTCATGTGAAACTCCTTTTACGGCGGTGGCCCGCTCGTCCCGGCCATCGCGGGGCATCAATGTCCCGGCTAAGTTGATAATACAGCTTTATTACAAATTGATATTTTTACCGTAGCACTTTTATCTGCAAGGTGTCAATATTCCAACACTGAATCTTGTTGGGTGCCTAACGCGAATGGGGAATGTCATGAAACCAAGCAGAGTGATACACCGGGTGAAAGTGTCGGTGCTGTTGACGCTGATCGCGGTCTGCGTGCGTGGGGAAACTTACACGTGGGATGCCGACGCGGCGATGGCGGGAGCGCAGGACGGCGCGGGCGCATGGGGCGTTTCGGGCACGACCTGGTGGGACGGTGTGACGAACAAGGTTTGGCAGGACGGGAACGATGCGCTGATCGGCAGCGGCGGCGGGGCGGCGGGAACCGTGACGATCATGGACAGGGACGTCAAGCCTGCCAGCTTGACCTTCAACGCGGCCGCGTCCGGGGCTTACTCGGTCGACGCGTCCGGGCCTTACCGGATCGACCTCAACGGTGCGTCTCGCAGGGTCACGGTGAACGCCGATTCGGCGACACTCGCATGCGGCGTCACCAACGGCGCGTTAGCCAAGTTCGGTTCAGGGACCTTGGCGCTGACGGGGCCGTGCACGCTCAACGGCCTGCAGGTCAACGGCGGCAACCTCGCCGTTTTCTCCAACCTGACCGTGGCCGCGTCGGGGGGCGTGGTCTATCTGGGCAATGCCAGCACGGCGTATTCGGGCACGCTGACGATCAACACGGGCGCAACCGTGACGATCACCGGAACCATCAGCGACTCGGTGGTGCTCGGCCGCGACGGCGGCAGCGGCGCGGTGGTACAGAACGGCGGGGTGTTCCGCGTGGGAATGACGGGCTCGAGCTTCAACGTCGGCGCGTCGGGCAACAGCAAGACCTTCGCGCGCTACGCGCTGAGCGGCGGGACCTTGGATTTGGTCAACCATCCGCTGAACGTGGCGTTATACGGCGGAAGCGCATTTACGGGCATGGTCGAGCAGTCGGGCGGTGTGATCACCAATGCCGCTGGACTGAGCCTCGGTAACGGCATTGCGTTTGGCGGCTACACGTTGACCGGCGGATCGATCTTTCTGGGATCGGGCGGCATCGCCGGTGCGACGGGAAGACACGAAGTCGTTCTGGGGGGCGGGACGGTCGGTGCCAGCACGTCGTGGTCGTCTTCCGCAAACATGGAACTGACCTGTCAGAACGGCGCGACGGTTTTCGATACGGCCACGAACACCGTCACGCTGAATGGCCTGCTCTCGGGCGCCGGCGGCTTTGTCAAACGCGGCGCCGGCGGCACCTTGGGACTGACCAACGCGAACAGCTTCGGCGGGGGCACGCTGGTGTCCGCGGGAACGCTAGCGATATATCATGGGCTGGCCTTGGGGGCGGGGCCCGTGACGGTGACCGGCGGAGGGACCAACAAGCTGTTCCTGAACGGCGGCATCGCGCTCACGAATGCGCTCACACTCGGCAGCGAGAAGCCCGCTTACAGCGACGTGCTGAGGAGCGTCAGCAGCGTGAATATCATCGGAGGACCTTTGACCGTGTATGAGTCTAGCATTCGCTCGGAGGGCGGCAGCACCCTGCGCATCACGAACGGGATTGCCGGCACTTCCTATGTGTCGTTCAACGCGGGCGGGACCATCCGGGTGGAGGGGCGGCCGATCTGCCTGACCAACCAGGCCGTCTACTTCGGCGGCGGCAGCGCGGGGATTTTCCAGCTCAACGTGGGCGGCAATGTGTTCAGCACGGCATCCCTGTGGGGCGGCATGACGCTCGCGCTCGGGCTCGCTGACGCGCTGCCGACCAACGTGAACCTCTTCGCCAACAATTCGGCGGGCGGCAAGCTGAACCTCAACGGCTTCGATCAGACCATTGGCAAGCTCAGCCAGAATTCGACGTATCCGCTGACGGTGACGAACAGCGGAGCCTTGGCAACGTTCACGGTCAACCAGAGCGACGGCACCGTGTTCGCGGGACGGTTGACCGGCAACCTGAGGCTGGTCAAGAAGGGGGCGGGGACGCTGACCCTCACCAATGCCAACACCTTCACGGGAGGCGCGGTCGTGAGCAACGGCACGCTGCGGCTGGCCATGGCGAACGCGCTTCCCTCCGCGGGTGCAGTCGGGGTGTCGGGCGGCATCTACGACCTCGGTGGCTTTGCGGTGACGAATGGCGCGGTGACGGTGCGCGGCGGCGAGGTGGTCAACGGGACACTATACGGAAATCCGGTCGAGCTGGCCGGCACCGGCACGGTCCGCGTCGCGCTCGGGGGGAGCGGAGGACTGATCAAGAGCGGAGACGGCACGTCCGAGATCGTCGAGGCGCTGTCGTATTCGGGCACGACAACGGTCGAGGGAGGAACGCTCCGGCTGCAGCCGCTGCCGAACGGCACGGTGGCCTATTACGGTTTTGATGATTCGTCCGATCTGGGGCGCGACAGCAGCGCGATGAGCAACACGCTGAAGACGCTGACGGGCGCTCCGCAGCATGCGGCAAACGGCCGGTTCGGCGGCGCGCTCTATCTGAACGGTGCTTCGACGCTCGGGACGCTGTCAGGCCAGTTCCCGACGGGCGTGCCGACCGGCGCGGCACCCTACACGGTGGCGGCTTATATCAAGGCCGATGCCGGGTGCAGTTTTCAGGGCGGTTGGATCGGATACGGTTTCACGGATACCGGCCGCTGCAACAACTTCCGCCTGGACGGCAACACCAACTACGTCGGCGTCTGGAACTACTGGTGGGCGAACGACATGGGCGCAACCATGCCAAGCGGCAGTTTCACGGACGGGTGGCACTCGGTCGTCGGCACGTGGGACGGCGCGACGGAACGGCTCTATATCGACGGCGTGCAGCGCAATTCGCGCACGACGACAGGCCTGAATGTGGGGCCCAATCAGTTTGTGATCGGCCGGACGATCGGCGATGCCCACTTCAAAGGATGGGTGGACGAGGTGCTGATCGCCAACCGGGCGCTGTCGGCTGCGGAGATCACCTCGCTTCATTCGACGGGCGCGTATCATTCCGTATGGATCCCCTCAGGGACTTCTCTGGATGTCGCGGCCGGCGCGGTCATGGACCTGAATCAGAGCGCGCAATGTGTGGCCCGTCTTTCGGGCGAAGGATGCGTGACCGGCGGCTTGCTGACGGTCACGGGCTGTCTTTCTCCGGGCGACGCGGAGGGGGAGACCGGCACGCTGTCGGTCGCCGGCGGCCTGACGCTGGCCTCAGGCGTCACCAATGTGTTCGACTGCGCGGAAACGACGGCCGATGCCGTCCGTGTGTCGGGCCCGCTGACGCTCGCGGGGCCTGCCACGCTGCGCGTCGTCCTGCCGCAGACGCTCCCGAAGCCATACCGGGCCGACGTGTTCACGTTTGGCGCGCTGGTCGGCAACGAGGCGCTTTCTTTGTGGACCGTCGAAGGCTGCCCGAAGGGGTACTGCGCGCGGTTGACGGCTGGGCCGACGGCGATTACGCTTTCCATCGTCCGAGTGGGTACGCTGGTAACCGTCAAGTGAGATCAGGAGTTCCATGAGCAAAAAGACAGGCGAATTGAACAAGACGGTGGTCCTCTGTGCGGCCGTTGCGGCATTGGGCGGATTCCTGTTCGGCTTCGACACGATCGTCATCAATGGCGCGGAACAGACGATCCAGAAGCTGTGGAGACTGAGCGCGGGCATGCACGGTTTCGTGATCAGTGCGGCGCTCTGGGGGACGGTCCTGGGCTCGCTGGTCGGCGGATTTTTCGCGGAACGGTACGGCCGGCGCAATACGCTCTTCTCGGTGGGCATTCTGTATTTCGTGTCGGCGGTGTGGTCCGGGGTCGCCTCGGGACCCTATGCGCTCATGGCCGCGCGGTTCATCGGCGGGTTGGGGGTGGGCGTTTCGACCATCGCCGCGCCGATGTACATCTCCGAGATCTCGCCCGCGAAGTCGCGCGGCAAGCTGACCGCCCTGTTCCAGTTCAACATCGTGTTCGGCGTGAGCGTGGCGGTGTTCTCGAACCAGCTGCTGGCGAAGGTGGGTGAGAACGCCTGGCGTTGGATGCTGGGCGTGGAGGCTTTTCCCGCCCTGCTTTTCACGGTGCTCTGCCTGTGGCTGATCGAGAGTCCTCGCTGGCTGATTGTGCGGAAGGGGAACTCTGCGGCCGGGCTGGGGGTGTTTCGGGCACTCAACCCTGCGATGCCGGAGGCCGACGTGCGCCTGCTGGCGGACGAGGTGGAGCGCAGCCGTTGGGATGACGGACAGAAAGTGACACCGTTCTTTACGCGCCACCTGTGGAAGCCGATCATGCTGGCCTTCCTGGTGGCGTTCTTCAATCAACTCTCGGGCATCAACGCCATTTGGTACTTCGCCAAGCGTGTGTTCATGATGTCCGGGCTGAGCGACGCCGCGGCCCTCGAACAGGTCTCGTGGCTGGGCGTCGTCAATTTCTGGGCGACCTTCGCTGGCCTGTGGCTGATCGACCGCATCGGGCGCAAGAGCCTGCTGCTGCTCGGCGGGGTCGGCTACATCGTGTCGCTGGCCGTCTGCTCGTGGAGCTTCTATTCGGGGAAAGCCGACCTTGCACCGACCTGCATTTTCGCCTTCATGGTCGCGCATGCGGTGGGGCAGGGAACCGTGATCTGGGTGTTTATCAGCGAGATCTTCCCCAACCTGCACCGTGCGGCCGGACAGGCGCTGGGGAGCTTCACGCACTGGTTTTTCGCGGCGCTGCTGACACTCGTCTTCCCGATGATGGCGGAGTCGCTGCAGCCCGGGACCATTTTCGCCTTCTTCTGCTTCATGATGGTCCTGCATCTGCTTTGGGTGATCCTCCTTGTTCCCGAGACGAAAGGCAAACCGCTTGAGGAGATCCGGCTGTGATTGGCGCATAGGTGACGGCTCGTGGACGGTCCGCCACAGTTTGTCCATGAAGTGATCGGTTGTTCGGGGTGGAGGGCGAGGCTTTGCCGAGCCGCCGCTCGCAATCAGCCCTATCGAGAAACGGAGAATTTGATGATTTCGACAGATTGGCAGACCGTACGGGCCCGTGTCGTAGAGGGACACCGCGTGGCCTCCGGCAACAACGGCAACCCGCGGTTCCCGGGCGGCACGCTGCAGATGCAGGCGCCCTTTTTCCAGGCACTGGGCCTCGATTTGACCGCGTTCTATCGCGGCACAATCAACGTGAGTATCGCGCCGCTGAAATACCGGGTCGGAAAGGCCCGGCATACCTTCCGCGCGGTCAAGTGGCACCCTACGGCACCGGCCGAAGATTTTTCATTTTTTGATGTGCTCCTGTTACGCGGCGGCGCGGAGCCGGTCGCCGGACTGATCTATTATCCGCATCCGGAAACCAAGCCGGAGCATTTCCAGTGTGACGACGTGCTGGAACTGCTGCTGCCGTTCGTCGGGGGAATCGGATATGGGGCGTCTCTGACGCTTGCGATCCCGGCTGAACAAATGGTCGTGTGTGCCGCAGAAGCGTAAATGGTTTGAAAATCAGGGGGAGATATAAGATGAAGCGAGTCGAACAGGTGAGTTGGGGGATGCGTTTGGCGGTTGTCTGTGCGGCGCTGACCGCCTCGAACGGCGAAGCCGCTCAGGCGGCGTTGGACGCCAAGCGGCCTTCTGCGCCGGTGGGCGTGGCGTGCGAAGCAGCCGGCTTCACGCTGAAGCTGACGGCGGACTTGTCGAGCATCAAAGCGCGCGAGACGCTGCTGGAGATTCCGGGGGCGGTCGAGGTCTGGGTGCGGCAGGATAGCGGCAGCGGCGGCGGCCAGAACTATGGGGCTTTTCGCGCCGCAGACGGCTCCTGCCCGGTCATGGAAGCGAAGGTCTTCGTACACTCGCAGGAGCACCCCGAATGGAAGGAGATGACGATCGGCGTGCCGCTGGCTCAGCTGGCTTACACGGGGAGACCGCAGGCGATCGAATTGCGGTTCGCGGGCGCGCGCTGGCAGATGCGGGTCGGCGGGCTCTATGACGAGGATTTTCCGTTCGGCCGCGTCCGGTGGGAGACGAACGCGGTATGGGCGCTGAAGTCGCCGCGCGCGTCCTCGGCCGCGCTGTGGACGCCGCCGCTGGCCGATGACCCGTGCCCGGCTGCCCGGCCGGTCAAGCAGGTCCAGTACTTCACGCCAGAGGGCCACAACGCGTGGGTCGGCGATGTCGCGACCGGATTCCACAACGGCCGCTACCACGTCTTCTACCTGATTGACCGGCGGCACCATTGCAGCAAGTTCGGCAAGGGCGGCCACTATTTCGCGCACCTCTCAAGCCAGGATCTCAAACAGTGGTTCGAGCACCCGCCGGCCGCGGATCTCGACGAGCAATGGGAGACCATCGGCACGGGCACGCCGTTCGTTTATGGCGACAAGCTGTGCCTGGCCTACGGTCTTCACACGACGCGTCTGTATCCTTATGAAAAGACGACGCTGCCCGAAATGCAGGCGTTTTTTCAGAAAACGGGTCGCTTCGGCGTGTTCACGCGCGAAAACTCGTCGGCCGTTCCCGCAGGTATGACGTACGCGGTGAGCGACGACGGCGTCGTTTTCAAAAAGTCCCATGCGATGGTCCACCCGAGCGAGAATCCGACCGTCTACGGACAGCCGGACGGCACGCTGATCCTGTACGGCGGCTATGGCGCCGACGGCCTCTGGCAGGCGAAGTCGTTGCCGGGCGAGTGGAGTTGCATCGACAAGCTGTTTCCGCCGAAGAGCATGATTGAACCCACGACCGAGTGCCAGTGTGCGTTCGAGTGGAACGGCCGCCACTACCTGATGGGCGGCTTCAGCGGCCTGTGGTGCAGTCCCTCCGGCAAGGGCGGCACATACGTTGACTTGGCGGGCGAGGGCCGTGACGTGTACGATGGGTTGGGCGTGCCCATGGTGGCGGCATTTACCGGCAACCGCCGCATTCTCGCCGGCTGGTTGGGCGGTCAGGGCTGGGGTGGCCACCTGGTGCTGCGCGAGCTGATCCAGTATGCGGACGGGACATTGGGCATGCGGTGGCCTGAGGAGGTCGTGCCGCCGTGCGGCGCGGTGCGGAAGGTGGCCGAGTGCGCCGAGTCCGGCGCGGCGTTCGCACTGCCGGAGTCCGGGCGCACGCTCGTCTCGTTCACTGTCGAGCCTGCGGCGGGGACGAACGGCCTGATCAGCGTGCGCCTGCAGGATGCCAACGGTAAGGTCGGATGTGAGCTGCAACTCGACGTGCGGCGCGGCCGTGCGCAGTGGAACGAGGCGACGGCAGGCCGCTTCGCTACGGCGCTGCCGAGCGGCCGTGAGATTCTCGTGGCCAAGCATGCGGGCGAGACGTGGGCGGCGAAGGGCTGTCGGCATCCCGACTTCCACAGCCACGGGCGCAACTTCTGCATCGAGAATGTGCGGGGGATGGAGCAGCCGTTTACCGTGCGGATGATCGCGTACCGCGACCCCAAGATGAACGGCTCAGTGGTCGACGCCGAGGTCGCGGGCCAACGCACGCTGGTCAGTTGCCGTCCGGGACTGTGGGCCAGGCGTGTGAGCTTAGATGCAGGCGATCCGGCGATTCGCATGCGCGACGTGAAGGTGAGTGAACTGTGCGATTGACGAGTGAGGTGAAGTTGATGAGACAACGACTGCTGACGGTGTTCGGTGCGCTTTGTGCGGGCCTGTGCGTGGCAGGAAACGGGACGCAAGCCTCGGCTTTCCAGCCGAAAGGGCACAACGCGTGGGATTTCTGGTTCGCGAAAGCGGGCGACACGTACCACGCCTTCTATCTCGAATACCCGGACACGGCGGCGATGCCCGACCAGTCGCGCCGCCACGGCGGACAGTGGGTGGGGCATGCGTCTTCAAAAGACCTCGTTCATTGGACGGAGCATGCAAACGCGCTGAAAGAAGCTCCGGCGCGCGGCATCGCCACCGGCAGCTGTGTGCGCGATGGCGACCGCTGGGCCATGCTGCTCACCTATCAGGGCTTCACGCTGGCCGAGAGCGACGACCTTGAGCACTGGCGCTGGAAAGGGAAAGCCCAGTTTCCTGCGGAGCTGAGCGCCGAGTGGAAGGGCGAACGGCTCGCGTTCCGTATGCTGGCTGACCCCTTCGTCTATCCCGAAAAGATCGACGGCTGGTGGTATGCGGCGATCAACTCGCAGATCGTCGGCGCGCCTAAAGAAACGTCCGGCGCGCAGGTGCTCATGCGCTCGCGCGATCTTCTCCAGTGGGAGACACATCGAGTCATCTGTTACCCCCAGTGCTTCGAGCGGATCGAGACCGCGCAATTCTGGGAAAAGAACGGCAAGTGGTATTTGCACTTCGGCGGCGCGGGCGGCAAAGGCGGCTCACACGTCTATGTCGCGGACCGCTTCGACGGGCCTTACGAGGAGCGGCCGTGGTCGCGGATGGAACTGCCCTGCGTCGGCTCCTTCTACTTGGGGAAACGCGTGGTTGCGTCCGACGGGACAGATGTCTTCCTGGCGGGACAGGGATACGCCGGGCTCTCGCTGCCGATCAGGATGGCCTATTTGCCGGATGGCACGGTTTTGTTCGGGAATCTTAATGGAACTGGGCCTCGCTGATATCCTAAGAAAAAAATGCCTTTGCGCTTTAATTAGAAAATGAGTAAATATCCCTGCCATGACTAAAGCACAGGGGGGCACCATGAGGGAACGAACGGTTTTAACGTGCTTCGCGATCAAACGCGCGGGGATATTAGCCGAATTGATGGTTTTGTCGGTGATTTCGCCGGCAACGCTTCACGCCGCAGACGTGCGGGCGGCGAAGCCAAATATTCTTCATATCCATGCTGACGATCACCGGGCGGACGGCCTGCATGCGCTGGGCAATCCGGTGCTCCGTACCCCCAATCTCGATTCGCTCGTTGATCACGGTGTGACCTTTACGCGTTGCTACACAATGGGATCGATGGTCGGTGCGGTCTGTACGCCGAGCCGTACGATGATGCTCTCCGGACGATCATGGCAACGCATGCCGGGCGCGCCGGCGGCGGCAGCGAATGCGGCCGATCCTGTGACGTTCCTCCCGCGCGTCATGACGGCTGCCGGCTATCAAACCTGGCACATGGGCAAGAAGAGCAACGGTTTCCCGGCGGGCCTGCGAGAGTTTGAGACCAGCGTTATTGACGATGCACAAGGCTCAACGCCGGAGACGGATCGCGCCCACTGCTGCCAGCGACTCGCCGACCGCACGATTGAGTTCCTCAAGTCGCGTGCGGCCAGCCACGAGACCAGACCCTTTTTCATCTACCTTGCGCCACCCGTCCCGCATGACCCTCGCTCCGCCGAACCGCAGTTTCACAAGATTTATGATCCGGCCAAGATCCCGCTCTCGCCCGCCTTCCTGCCACAGCATCCTTTCGACAATGGCGAGATGACCGTGCGCGACGAGAAGCTGGCTCCTTGGCCGCGCACGCCAGAGGACACCCAACGTCAGAATGCCGACTATGATTCGTGCGTCACCGGACTCGATTTTCACGTGGGGCGCATCTTCGCCGAATTGAAAGCGAGCGGGCAGTGGGACAGCACGATCATCATTTTCAGCGGCGACAACGGACTCTCTCTCGGTGAGCATGGCCTTTTTGGGAAACAGAATCTCTATGAGTATGGCGGTATGCATGTCCCACTCGTCATCGCCGGTCCCGGTATTCCAAAGGGCAGGAGTGAGGCGTTTGTTTACCTCATGGATTTGTTTCCGACCTGTGCAGAGTTCGCCGGTGCGGAAACACCCGCAGGCGTCGAGGGAATGAGCTTGGTGCCTCTCTTGCGTGGAAAGAACGCAAAACGCCGCGATGTGCTCTATACGGGGTACCGCGACTGCCAGCGCGCCCTCCGTGATGATCGCTGGAAAATCATCCGATATCCGCTTGTGGATCGGGTTCAGCTTTTTGACCTCAGCGCGGATCCCCATGAGCTGACCAATCTCGCCGATCAGCCTGAGCATGCGGCCAAGGTCGAAGAATTGACGGCTCGGCTGGCGAAGGAAATGGCCCTTTATGCGGATCCTTGCCCGCTGACCGTCGATCATCCAAAACCCGCCGAATGGTTGCCCCCTGCGCGTGAGAAGATGCCGACCAAGGATACGGATAAAAGATGAAAAGCATATTTCACGTCCTTGCCATGTTACCGTTCGTTTCCGTTTCGCTGGTCGCGTTTGGTGCGGCTGATGCTCTGGCGAGACCGCCCAACATCCTTCTCGTCATGCCCGATGACCTGGGGTACGGCGACTATTCGTGTCTCGGCAATCCCGTGATGAAAACGCCGAGAGTGGACTCTTTCGCGAAGCAGAGTGTCCGGTTTACGGATTTCCATGTCAGCCCGACATGCGCGCCCACGCGTTCGGCGTTGATGAGCGGACGTCACGAGTTCAAGAATGGCGTGACTCACACGATCTTCGAACGCGAGCGCATGTCATTGAAAACCATTACGATCGCACAAGTGTTGAAGACGGCGGGTTACACCACAGGCTTTTTTGGAAAATGGCATCTCGGCGATGAGGCGGCTTATCAGCCCGATCAGCGGGGGTTTGACGAGGTCTTTGTCCATGGCGGCGGCGGCATCGGACAGACGTATCCGGGGTCGTGTGGCGATGTGCCTGGGAACATGTATCAGAACCCGACACTGCTGCACAACGGTACCTTTGAAAAGACGAGGGGATATTGTACGGATCTGTTTTTTGGTCAAGCCATCGCTTGGATGGACAGAAAACGGGAAGGCGACGCTCCGTTTTTCGCCTGCATTTCGCTCAATGTCGCGCATGAGCCGCTGCAGTGTCCGGAGGAGAATTACCAACACTATGCAGGCAAAGTTCCTGAAAAGGTCGCCCGCTTTTACGGCATGATCGAAACGGTGGACCAAAACTTCGGACGGCTGCTCGCAAAGCTCAAGGAATGGGATATCGAAAAAAATACGCTCGTCATCTTCATCGGCTCGGACAACGGCGGTTATGCGCCTGCCTGCAAAGTGTTTAATGCGGGCATGCGTGGCAACAAGGGGACCCCCTATCAGGGCGGTACGCGCGCACCGAGCTTTTGGCGATGGCCCGCCGCTTTTCAGGGCGGGCGCGACGAGCCTGCGCTGACGGCGCATATTGACATTTTCCCTACGCTCGCCGCCATTGCCGGAGTGCCGATGAACGGTCCGCTTGCGGCGCAGGTTGAGGGACGAAGCCTTTTGCCGTTGCTTCTGAAAGAGAAAGCCGAATGGGCGGACCGTTTTTTGGTCACGCACGTCGGTCGCTGGGCGCGCGGAAAATGTGCAGAGTCAAAGAATGATAAATGTTCCATTCGCAACAGCCGTTATACGCTGGTGAACAATCAGGAGCTTTACGATCTGAAAACCGATTATGGCGAGACCCGGAATGTCATTGCCGACCACCCGGAAGAGGCCGCCAAATTGCGCACAGCCTATGACCAATGGTGGAATGACGTCCTGCCGTTGCTTGTGAACGAGACCGCTATCGGCCCCAAGGTGAATCCGTTCAAAGAGCGTTACTGGAAACAATTCGGAGGGGGGCCCACACCGGAAGAGCTGGTGCAGATGGATCCTCTTCGCATCGACATCGGCGGAGCGTCGCAACAGGGCGCGGAAATAAATCAGATTCATAAAGCATCGACACCTTGAAAGCAGATGGAGCCTTCCTGTGATTTGGATAAGGACAATGAAAAACGCGATTGGGGGACAACGACCATGAGAGTGTGGTTCGGATGGGTGGCCGCTTGTGGCCTGATGGAAACACTGTGTGTTCGGGGTGATGAAATAGTGCTCGCCGATTTCGAGGGCGCCACCTACGGCGAATGGACGGCCGAGGGGCAGGCGTTCGGTAAAGGGCCCGCTCGCGGCACGCTGCCTCGTCAGGGACGGGTCGAAGGTTTTGAAGGCAAAGGGCTGGTCAATTCCTATCTGGGCGGCGATGGCACAACCGGCACGTTGACCTCGCCGTCGTTTACGGTCGAACGTCCTTACATCCGTTTCCTGATCGGCGGGGGTGGCTGGAAAGACAAGACCTGCATGAACCTGCTGGTGGACGGCCAGATCGTGCGTACGGCGACGGGCCCCAATGTGGTGCCCGGCGGCAGCGAGGCGCTTGAGCCCGCGTCGTGGGACGTCACGGACCTCATCGGCAAGAAGGCTCAGATTCAGATCGTCGATAACGCGACGGGTGGCTGGGGGCATATCAACGTCGACCGGATCGTCGCGTGCGACCGCGTGCCGCCTCCGCCACAGAAGAATGTGACACGCGAACTGGCGGCGGACAAGCGCTGGCTGCTCCTGCCGGTCAAGAGCGGCGGCAAGAAGTGCAAAATGGAGGTCCGCGCGGGTGTTGAGGTGCTGCGTTTCTTCGACATCGAATTGGCCGAGGGCGAGCCCGACTGGTGGGCGCCGCTCGATGTGGGCGCGTGGCGGGGCAAGCCCCTGACGCTATGGGTCGACCGGCTGTCCGCCGATTCGAAGGGACTGGTGAGCGTCAGGACTTCGGACGAGTCCGTGCCGCAAGATGGGCTCTACCGCGAGCCGCTGCGGCCGCAAGTCCACTTCTCGCCGCGGCGCGGCTGGAACAACGACCCGAACGGTCTGGTTTTTTTCAACGGCGAGTATCACCTCTTCTTCCAGCACAACCCGTACGGCGTGAACTGGGGCAATATGCATTGGGGCCACGCGGTCAGCAAGGACCTCGTGCGCTGGACGGAACTCGAGGAGGCGCTCTATCCCGACGCGCTGGGACCGATGTTCAGCGGCAGCGCGGTGGTGGACCTTCAGAACACGAGCGGGTTCGGCAAGGACGGAAAGCCGCCGCTGGTGCTGATCTATACGGCGGCGGGCAACCCTGCCACGCAGTGTCTCGCCTACAGCCTCGACGGCCGCACCTTCACCAAGTACGGCGGCAATCCCGTGGTCAAAAACATCTCGGGCGGCAACCGCGACCCGAAGGTCATTTGGCACGCGCCGACCAAACGCTGGATCATGGCGCTCTACGTCGGCTGGGGCGAGAAGCGCCACACCGTGCAGTTCCTCTCCTCGCCGAATCTGCGCGAGTGGAGCGCACTCTCGACCGTCGAGGGCGACCGCGACGGCGGCCGCTTCCTGTACGAGTGTCCCGACTTTTTCGAGTTGCCGGTCGCCGGAGGGACGGGCAGCCGCTGGGTGCTTTCCGCGGCGGACGGCCAGTACGCGGTCGGCGTGTTTGACGGCAAGACCTTCACGCTCGAGTCTGAACGGTTGAAAGGGCATTGCGGCCGTGCGTATTACGCGGCGCAGACCTTCAGCGACCTGCCCGACGGCCGACGCGTGCTGATCGGCTGGCTGCAGGCGCCCTCGCCGGGCATGCCCTTCAACCAGGGCATGACGCTGCCGCAGGAGTTGGGTTTGACCGCGACGCCGGAAGGCGTGCGCCTCACGCACCGGCCAGTCAAGGAGCTGGACACTTTGCGAGAGCGGACGCAGCGGTTCGGGCCTGTTGATGTGGCCGCGGGCGGGCCTGATCCGCTGTCGGGCTTCGAGGCGGAACTTGTGGAACTGCGGGTGTTGTGCGAGGTCTCGGCGGACGCGGTTGTGGCGTTTGACCTGCGCGGTGTGCCGCTGCGCTACGATGCGGCCACACAAGAGCTGACGATTGCGAGGCACAAGGCGGCGTGGCCTGCTAAGGACGGCAAGCTGGGACTGGTTGTTTACGTGGACCGTACCTGCGTCGAGGTTTTTTCGCAGGACGGACTGCACTATGCGCCCGTGGCCGTGATCCCTGAGGAGGCCGTGAAGCGTGTCTCGGTGACGGTCGAAAAAGGGGCGGTCAAGGCTTTGCGTGGCGAAGCCTACGAGTTGAGATCGGTTTGGAAGTAGACGCGTTTTTGACTGGGGGGACGCACGCCAGCGCGAGTCGCATCCGAGTTGCGCCGGGGATGGCCTCCGTGGTACCCGGCGGTTCACGAAGGCGTTCGCCCGTGTTCCAGGCATGAACGCCTCGATGGCGGACGCGTGTGATTTCTGATAAGTTGGGACTCAGCAAAGGGAATGCACGATGTTGGATTTGGTAGCGTTCGGCGAAATCCTGTGGGACGTGATCGACGGCGAGACGCACATCGGCGGGGCGCCATTCAATTTGGCGGCGCACGCGGTGCGGTGCGGTCTGCGCGCGGCCGTGGTCTCGTGTGTCGGCGACGACAACTTGGGACGAGCCGCCTTGGCCGAGATGAGCCGTTTAGGCGTGGACCGGCGCTGGACGGCTGTGGATCTGCTTCATCCAACCGGCACCGTCTCCGTGAAACTTGATGGCGGCCAGCCGACCTATACGATCCACGAAGGCGTGGCATGGGATTTCATTCAGACGTCCGAAGAGGCGCTTCAGACACTGGCGAAAGAACGGCCCCGCGCTTTTTGTTTTGGCACGTTGGCGCAACGGAGTGACGTATCGCGGAACACGCTTTTTCGGTTGCTGGATCAGTTTGCGTTTACGGAAGTCTTTTACGATGTGAACCTACGGCAAAAATTTTGGTCCGGGGCTGCTGTCGCTGCGGGATTGGAGCGCGCGACTCTGGTCAAGGTGAACGACGACGAGGCGCGGGTATTGGGAGGCTTGCTGTTCAGCGGAGCCTGCACACCGGAGGCGTTCGCGCGGGCGGTGGTGGACCGGTACCCGGTGCGGGCGGTCATCGTGACGCTGGGGGCTGACGGCTGCCTCGTGTGCGAGCGCGACAAAGAGACGGCGGAGCGCTGTTCGGGCATCAGGGTCAAAGTGGTGGATGCAGTGGGGGCGGGCGACGCCTTCTCTGCCGCGTTTTTGTCGGCCTGGCTCAAAGGGGCCGGTGCGGCCGAGGCGGCGCTGGCGGGCAATCGGCGCGGTGCATGGGTGGCTTCGCGCCGGGGCGCGGTGCCGGAAGAAGACGATGCGGGGAGGTTGTGTGGACACGGAAACTCTTCTCATTGATGCGTTCAAAGCGGGCGTCGAATCCGTCAGGCCCGATCGGTTGATCAGGGATTGCGTGAGCTTTTCAGGCGACAGTCTGACAGTCTGTGGAAATGTTTTTCCGGTAAACGAAACGGGGCGTCTCTGGGTCGTCGGGGCCGGCAAAGCTTCGGCGCTGATGGCGCAGGAAGTCGAGAGAATACTGGGCGACCGCATCTCTGGCGGTGCGGTGGTGGTGAAGTACGGCCATGCGGTGTCTTGCCGACGGGTCGACATCTTGGAAGCCGGACATCCCTATCCCGATCTGGCGGGCGTCGAAGCGACGCGCCGGATTGTCCGGCTGTGCCACGAGGCGGGTGAGGACGACCTGGTGCTTCTTCTGCTCTCGGGCGGAGGTTCTGCGTTACTGGCCGACTATCCCGAAAAGAGCTCGTTGGATGAGGTGGCCGCGCTCTCGAAGCTGCTTGTCAATTCCGGCGCGGATATCCGCGAAATCAATGCGGTCCGGAAGCACCTGAGCGGCGTCAAGGGCGGACAGCTCGCACGATTGGCCTATCCGGCGCGTGTGGTGAGCCTGATTCTTTCAGATGTGGTCGGTGATCCTTTGGACGTGATCGCTTCCGGCCCTACGGTCGCCGATGCGTCAACGTTTGCGGATGCGGTCGAGGTTTGCAGACGGTATGGAATCGCGCCGCATGCACCACCCGCGTTGATGCGGCGTTTGTCGAACGGCGTCGCAGGGCTTTTGCCCGAAACGCCGAAAGACGGCGATCCCGGACTCTCCAGAACGGTGAATTTCTTGATCGGCGCGAACCGTAAGGCATTGGAGGCCTCGCTGGCTTTTCTCCATACCCGGGGCGTCGCGGGTGAGATCGTTACGGACCGTCTCGCAGGCGGCACCGAAGCGGCTGCGGAACAGATCGTGGCGATGGCGGTCGGGCGTTCTGCGCGCGAACGCGCCGGTTCCGGGCCCTATGCCTTGCTGTTCGGCGGCGAGACGACGCTGACCGTGACGGGGGCTGGACTGGGAGGCCGCAATCAGCATCTCGCGTTGAAGGCGGCGCAGCTGCTGAATGGCCGGCACGGCGTGACGCTTCTCGCGGCAGGAACTGACGGGACGGACGGTCCGACCGACATGGCCGGGGGCGTCGTGGACGGCGAGACGTGGACGCGGGCGCAGTCCCAGGGCGTGGACGCAGCAGATAAACTTCGTTCATTCGACTCGTATTCGTTCTTCCTCTCGGTCGGCGGCCACGTTTATACTGGCCCTACGTTGACGAATGTCATGGATCTGGTGTTTGTTTTGGTTCAGTGACCGTCTTGGGGGTTGGGGGCCGTCGTGGTGTCGGAATCCCCAGTGGAAGGGGGCGAGGCGATGAGGCGACTCGGTGTGGTGGCGAGCTTTTGCGGGATCTGTGCCTTTGCGTCGGCGGCGGTGACGGAGCCGAAGCGGACACTGCCTCTTGTGCAGGACGTGGATGTGGTGGTGGTCGGCGGTTCATGTGGTGCAGTGGCTGCGGCAGAATCCGCTGCCACTGCCGGAGCGAAGGTCTTTCTCGTGACTTCCTATGCGAGTCTCGGCGAGGATCTGTCCGGTACGTTGCGGGTGTGGGCGACCGGGACTGAAATTCAATCGTCAGCGTTGATGGGCGAAATGTTCAGCGGTTCCCCAGCCGTCGCGGGCGTGATCTACACGACGCCGCTGCAAGTCAAGAAGGCGCTGGACCGGGCGCTGCTCAAGGCGGGCGTCATCTTTCTGACCGGATCTTATGCGACGGATGTTTTGACCGACGACCACGGTCTTGTGTCGGGTGTGGTTATGGCGAACCGCAGCGGCCGGCAGGCGGTCCGGGCCAAGGTCGTGATCGACGCGGGCAGCCGTGCCTCGCTGGCGCGCGCGGCGGGTGCGGAGACGACCCCTTTCCCCGCGGGTGAGTACACCGTTACGCGGGTCACGGTCGGCGACAGGGCACCGTCGTGCGGCGGCAATGTGATCAGGCACGCGGACTGGAATCCGGATAAGGAAGAGGTTTTTGCGCTGTCGGGCAAGACCAAGATCACACCGGCTCTGTTCGAGAGTACGCTGACCGTCAAAATGACTGACGGTTCGGTGCGGTCGTCTGCCGAAATGGAACAGGCCGTGCGCGACATGACGTTTACGGAGCTGCAGCTCGATGCGGCCGACCGCGTCGCGTTTGTGCCCCCTGATCACATTAATGCGAAGCGCCCCGTGGCGGGCGCATGGTCGGGGGCCGAGGCTTTTGATCTCGGCGCGTTGCGGTCGGACAAGGTTCCGCACGTCTATGTGTTGGGGGCGATGGCGGATGTGCCCCGCGCGATGGCCGCTGAGCTGATCAAGCCCGCAGTCGCCATCGCGGTGGGGGCGCGCGTGGGACGTCTGGCGGCTGAGGAGGCGAAGGCGCGCGGGACGTTGTCCGGCGTCAAACTCGGCGGCGCTGTGGCCGGCACCGCGGCCGCCGATGTGCGCGAAGTCCGGGGCACGTTGACCAAGCCTTACGTGTCGGGCTCGGGCGTCGTGAGCTGTGAGGCCCGTGCGTTGCCGGTGTTGGCAGAGACCGATCTGGTGGTGGTTGGCGGCGGGACGACGGGCGGACCCGCGGCGGTGGGCGCTGTGCGCAACGGCATCAAGACGCTGCTGATCGAACAGCTCTATGAGCTTGGCGGCGTGCAGACGGCGGGGATGATTTGCGGGTACTACTACGGCAACCAGCGCGGCTTCACCAAGGTGATCGACGAGGAGGTCAAGGCGACGGGGCGCTACAAGTCGCAGGCCAAGGCGGAGTGGTATCGCGCGGCGGTGCGCAAGGGCGGCGGCGAGATCTGGTTCGGTTGCATGGCGGTCGGCGCGGTTATGGAGGACAAGAAACTGCGCGGACTGGTGGTGGTCACGCCGGACGGACAGCGCGGTGTCGTCTTGGCCAAGGCGGTGATCGATGCGTCGGGCAATGCTGATGTGGCGGCCGCGGCGGGAGAACCCACGGAGTTCTATCTTCCGGACGAGCTGGCCGGTCAGGGCGTGGGCATGGCTGTGATCCGTTTGGGCGAGGGCGGGCACAACAACGATTTCTCGTTCGTAGACGATACGGATGCGTCGGATCTCTGTTTCTTCGGCTTGCGCACGCGACAGGGGACGGAAGCGGGGTGGGACGTCTCGCAGCTGGTCAACTCGCGCGAACGCCGCAGGTTGGTCGGCGTCTACCAGATGACGGCGCTGGATTATCTGACGGGACGGACGTTCCCGGACACGGTCGTCCAATACCGCAGCCGATTCGATCTGCACGGCTGGGCGAGCGGCGATTTCTTCTGGACGAAGAACATCCGCACGGCGAACCACGTGGCGCTGGACGCGAACGGCCCATACCGTGCCTTGTTGCCGAAGACGACCGACGGGCTGCTGGTGGTCGGTCTTGGAATGAGCGCTGACCGCGACGCGATGTCCATCTTGCGCATGCAGCCCGACCTGCAGAATCAGGGTTATGTGGCGGCCTATGCGGTCTATCTCGCGCTGCAGGGCAAATGCGAGGTGCGCGATATTTCCGTGAGGACGTTGCAGAGGCATCTCGTCGAAAAACGCATCTTGCCCGACGCCGTGCTGTCGGAGCAGGACTCGTATCCGATCTCTGATACGCAGCTGCGACTGGCTGCGCACGACGTCATGTTCGGCTACAACGGTCTTCCCTATCTGTTCGCCGATCCGGCGCGTGCCAAACCGCTATTACAGGATAAATTCCGGGAGCTCTCCACGCACAGCAGCGGGCGCGACCCGGAGGTGAGTCTGGTGTACGCGCATATTTTGGCGGTGCTGGGCGATCCCGAGGGCGAGGACGAGCTGATCGCGTGGGTCACGTCCAACAGTTGGCAAGCGAAATGGAAAGAGGGTTTGGGGTCTGGTGCGAACCGCATGGAGTCCTATCTTTTGGCGCTGGGGCGTGCCCGGTCAAAAAAAGCGGTTCCCGTGATCGCCGAGAAGATCCGCGCGCTGGCCGTTGAGCCGAAACCTGCCAACACCGCATTCCGCATCGTGGCCATGGTGAGCCAGATGCTCGGGGACCCTGCGCTTGCAAAACCGTTGGCGGACCTGTTGGCGCGGCCGAACATCAGCGGGCATGCGATCCGGATGGGGAGTGAGATCCCGCCAGTGCCAGGATATGACAGCCGGAGCAGCTATAGCCAGAAAGAGAAAAACGAGGCTCTGCGCGAAGTCAATCTGGCGGCTGCACTGTACCGGATCGGAGACCACAATGGAAAGGGCGCGTCGATCCTCAAGGCCTACGCGGAAGATCCGCGCGGCTTCTATTCGAACTATGCCCGCCGCGTGTTGGCCGAGGTCCCGAGTCGGCAATAGACCGCTCTGAAGGATGAAGGGGGCGAGTGGGCGCGTCGGGCTTTTTTCGCCGAAGGCGAAAACGCAATGCGGAGATCCGACAAGTTTTAAAAAATAGGGATTGCGGAAGTCCGGTTCGGACGTTACCTTTTTGACATGAAAACGGTAACGGTATTTTTAACACTGGCGCTGGCCGGCGCGTCCGCGCTTGCGGCGGAATTGCCGCAGGTGACCTGTGACGTCGTGGTGGTCGGCGGCGGGGCGGCGGGCATCAGTGCGGCCGTGCAGAGCGGGCGGGCGGGCGCGAAAACGGTTCTTGTTGAGGCCGCGCATCAGGTGGGCGGGAACACGACCACGGGCGGCGTGAATTTTCCGGGTCTTTTTCACGCGTGGGGGCGGCAGGTGGTCGCGGGCGTGGGGTGGGACCTCGTCACCAACACGGTCGGAACGGCTGGCGACACCCTGCCGGACTTCGCGCAGCCGACGGGCAAGGCTCACTGGAAGCATCAGGTGACGGTCAATGTTCCGCTGTATGTCGCTCTGGCGGAAGAGATGCTGCAAGGTGCCGGCGTGACGATCCAATACCACGCCGCGCCGATGAGGGTTGAGAAGGCCGGCGAGGGCTGGCGCATCGTTACGGCGGCGGCGGGCGACACGCGCACGATCCTGTGCAAGCAGATTGTCGATTGCACAGGCAACGGCGCGGTGGCGGGACTGTTAGGACTGGAACGGCTGCGCGAGGAAGAGCGGATGCCCGGTTCGTTCTGCTATACGCTACGCCCCAACACCGATCTCAAGAAGCTGGATGCCAAGGCGCTTCAGACGCGGTTCGAAGCGGCCGTGAAGGCCGGCATCGTGCAGCGCAGCGATTGCCGCTCTGGCGTCATGCCGTTTCTTCAAGCGGGTGGAAATGTCGGCAACTATGTGGTCGGCGCGGACAGTTCGAACGCCGATGCGCGTACCGACACCAATTTGCGCGGCCGCGCCGGAATGCTGCGGATGTACCGGTGGCTGAAAACCGTGCCCGGCTTGGAGAAAGTGACGCTGGAGAGCATGTCACCCGAAGTGGGGATCCGCGAGACCTATCGCGTGTTGGGCGAGGTGCTGATCACCTGTGACGATTACGTTTCCGGCAGGCGTTGGGAGGACTCCGTCTGCTTCGCGTTTTACCCTGTGGACATGCACAACCAGAAGACGGGCGTGCAGCCCGCGCACCTGAAAGAGGGCGTCGTGCCGACGGTGCCGCTGCGGGCGCTGATCCCGAAGGGAAGCCGCAACCTGCTGGTGGCGGGACGGTGCTTGAGCAGCGATCGGTTGGCGAACTCCGGCCTGCGTGTGCAGGGCACCTGCATGGCGACCGGCCAGGCGGCCGGCGCGGCCGCCGCGTTGGCCGCGAAGCGCGGTGTCTCGCCCGGGGAGGTGCCGGTCGCGGAACTGAAGTCGTTGCTCAAACAGAGCGGGGCGATCGTGCCGGAATGAAAAACGAAACGGGGCGGCCGGATGGCCGTCCCGTTCTTGATGGCGGAGCGCTTTGCCGCGGGCGCTTACTTCATCGCGGCGGCGAGGGCTTTGCCGAAGGCGGAGCAGGAAATTTCGGTTGCGCCTTCCATCAGGCGCGCAAAATCGTAGGTCACGGTTTTGGCCGAAATCACGGCGTCCATCGCCTGAATGAGTTTGTCAGCCGCCTCGGTCCACCCCATGTAGCGCAACATCATCTCGCCTGAGAGGATGAGCGAGCCGGGGTTGACCTTGTCGAGGTTCGCGTATTTCGGGGCCGTGCCGTGGGTGGCCTCGAAAACGGCCGTGCCGGTGGCGTAGTTGATGTTGCCGCCCGGCGCGATGCCGATGCCGCCCACGCAGGCCGCGAGCGCGTCGGAAATGTAGTCGCCGTTAAGGTTGAGCGTGGCGACCACGTCGTATTCCGCCGGACGCGTGAGGATCTGCTGCAGGAAGGCGTCCGCAATGCAGTCTTTAATGACGAGGTCGCGGCCGGTTTTGGGGTTCTTGAATTTGCACCACGGCCCGCCGTCGATGAGTTCAGCGCCATACGCTTCGCGGGCCAGTGCGTAACCCCAGTCGCGGAAACCACCCTCGGTGAACTTCATGATGTTGCCCTTGTGCACAAGGGTCACGCTCTTGCGGTCATTGGCGATGGCGTAGTCGATGGCGGCCTTGACGAGGCGGCGCGTGCCTTCGATGGAGACCGGTTTGATGCCGATCGACGAAGACTCCGGGAAGCGGATTTTCTTCACGCCCATCTCCTTCTGGAGGAAGTCGATCACCTTCTTGGCGCTGTCGGTCTGGGCGAGCCATTCGATGCCCGCGTAGATGTCTTCGGTGTTTTCGCGGAAGATGACCATATCGGTCAGGTCGGGACGCTTGACCGGCGAGGGCACGCCGTTGAACCAGCGCACGGGACGCAGGCAGACGTAAAGATCGAGTTCCTGCCGGAGGGCCACGTTGAGCGAGCGGATGCCGCCGCCCACGGGCGTGGTGAGCGGGCCTTTTATCGAAACCAGATAATCGCGGCAGGCCGTGAGGGTTTCGGCTGGCAGCCAGGTGTTGGCCCCGTAGACGACGTTCGCCTTCTCGCCCGCGTAAACCTCCATCCACGCGATCTTGCGCCGATTGCCGTAGGCGGCCGCAACGGCGGCATCCCAGGCGATCATGGCGGCGCGGGTGATATCGGGGCCCGTGCCGTCGCCCTCGATGAAGGGGATGACCGGCAGGTCTGGAACGTTCAGCGTGCCGTCGGCGCGCATCGTGATCTTATCACCGAAAGAGGGAAGTTTGATTTTGTCGTAGGCCATTGCGAAGTCTCCAAGGGGGTTGCTGCGTGGAATGAAAATTAAGGCGAATTATATGAGAGCGTGCGGGGCTTGGCAATGTAAACCGTGCCTGCTAAGATCGTGCGCGAAGTGCAAAATAAAACGCACGCTTTTTGAAAAATGGGGATTTTTCGGAATTGTGGCGAGGAAGCCTCGGGACCCGGAGAGCCCGAAGGGCTTTCCGGGGAGGCTGACGCAGCGCCCCTAGGGGCGGCCGAAAAAAAAGAAAGACCCCATGGGCGGCATCAGACTATCATCGATGGTACTAACAAACAACGAAGGGAGACGACGCACATGGGGCAAGAAGAAAGTAACACAAAACGGCTCGGCGGCAAACATTTCACGTACGAACAGCGCGTGAAGATGGACACGCTGGCCAAACTTAAGTGGCCGCACGGGAAGAAGGTCAACTACGCCGAACTCGGACGGCTCATGGACAAATCAAGGACCGCCGTCCGCCGGGAGTTCAGGCGGGGCGAGGTCGAGAACAGAGACTCCGAGGAACGCCGGTTCCCCGCATACTCGGCGGAGAAGGGGCGGCAGGAGGCCAGCGCACGCGGGGCGCAAAAAGGGCCCCGGATGAGGTTCACGAACAGGGTCGCCGCCCTCCTGGTCCCGCTGATCACGGGCCAGTCGCTTTCTCCCTACGCGGCCCGCGCCGTCCTCCTGAGGGAAGGCGCCGAGGGCCTGCCGTGCGTCAGGAGCATCTATTACGCGGTCGAGTCCGGGGATCTCGGGATCACGCGCGAATCACTGCCATACAAGCGCCGGGGAAAGAAAAAGAGCGTCCGCGGAAAGCGCATGGCCTACACGAACAGGACTGGCAAGTCCATCACCGAGAGACCGCCGGAGGCGGAGGCCAGGGACGAATACGGGCACTGGGAAATGGATACCGTCGTCGGGGGCATGGGCGCATCGACCTTCTGCCTGCTCGTGCTGACCGAGCGCATGACGCGCAGCCAGATCATCGTCAGGCTGCCCGACCGCACGCAGAAGAGCGTCGTGCGGGCGCTCGACCGGCTCGAGCGCTCGACGCCCGGACTCTTCGTGCATATGCGAAGCCTCACCTGCGACAACGGATGCGAGTTCCTCGACTCCGATGCCATCGAGCGGCCGGCGGCGGGCCATGGTCCGGCCAGGACCCGCCTTTACTTCGCCCATCCCTTCAGCGCCTTCGAGCGGGGCTCCAACGAGAACGCCAACCGCATCATCCGCCGCTTCATCCCGAAGGGGGCCGACATCGGAACCTATACGCTCAAACGGATAAAGGAAATCGAGGACTGGATGAACAATCTGCCCAGAGAATCGCTCGGCGGAAGAACCGCCGCCGAGGTACAGCAGGAGGAAATTAACAAACTCGCAGCCTAAAAAACGTTCGTTTGATCTTGCAAGTCACCCCTGCTAAGATCGTGCCATGAAACGAAATGCGACACTGTCGGTACTGTGGTTGATGACCGTGATGACCGGAAGCGACTTGAATGCGGCGGAGACCTGGCGCCCGGAAACGCGGTGGCGCGGCTTCAATCTGCTCGGCATGTTCCAGAATCACGGGCAGAAAGCGGCGTTTTCGGAAGAGGATTTCCGGTTGATCAACGAGTTGGGTTTCAATTTCGTGCGCATCCCAATGGATTACCGATTCTGGATCAAGGACAAGGATTGGGATCAGATCGACGAAAGCAAGCTCGCTCCTGTGGATCAGGCCGTGGCGTTCGGGAAGAAACACCACCTGCATGTGAATCTCTGTTTTCACCGTGCGCCGGGTTACACGGTCGCCAAGCCGGCGGAGCCTCGCGACCTCTTCACGGATCCGGAGGCGTTGCGCGTGTGCTGCAAGCACTGGGCCTTTTTCGCGCGCCGCTACAAGGGCGTCCCGTCACGCGAGTTGAGTTTCAACCTTTTCAACGAGCCGGGCGAGATCACGGACGAGGCTTACGGCAAGGTGGCCGCTGCGCTGGTGGCCGCGATCAGGGCCGAGGATCCGGACCGCTTCATTGTGGCGGACGGGTTGCGGTGGGGCGGCAAACCCGCCCAGTCGCTCTTTAAACTGGGGGTTGGACAGGCAATGCGCGGCTATGCGCCGATGTCGATCTCACATTACATGGCGAGTTGGGTCGGCACGCCTTCTGACGATCCCGCTTGGCCGCCGCCGCAGGCCGTGAGCCCGCTGTACGGGCCCGGCAAAGCGCCGCTCAACGTGCCGCTGGTGATCGAAGGGGTTCCCGCGGGGACGCTTTCTGTGTGCCCCGGCATGGTTTCCGGCAGGGTCCGCTTCCGCGTTGAGGCGGACGGCGTGATTTTGCAGGAACGCGAGTTTGAGCCCAGGCCCGGTGTGGCGGGCTGGACCAATGTGACCTATAAAAGCGAGTGGAAGATCACGCAAGGCAAGTGCCTTGCGGAGTGGCGGATCGTCCTGCCGAACCCGACGCGGCGACTCAGTGTCAGCATTCCGCAGGGTGACTGGGCGCAGCTTTCCAAACTCGCTCTGACGGACACGGCTGGGCGCGTGGCGTCGATGGCCTTCGAACAGACGTGGGGACGGACCAACGGCATGTTCCGGTTTGAGGGCTTTGGGGTCGCGTCGGCCTTTCGTCTGGACGGCGGGGCGACGGACGGCCGGACGTATCTCAAGAAAACGATGATCGACGCGTGGCAGCCCGCGTTCGACGCCGGAGTGTTCACGATGGTGGGCGAGTTCGGCGCGTTCAACCATACGCCGCATGCGATCGTGTTGGCGTGGATGGAAGACAACCTGAGACTTTGGAAAGAGAACAATCTCGGCTGGGCGCTGTGGAACTTCACGGGAACATTCGGCGTGTTGGACAGCGGGCGAAAAGATGTACAGTACGAGGATTACCGCGGGCACAAATTAGACCGCAAGATGTTGGATTTGCTGTTGCGGTACTGATCTTTTCGTAAATGTCGCAAATGTATGCTTGACCCCTAATTAAAAGCACCCTATACTGACAATGGCGGTATTGATCATAACAGTGTCCGGGTTTAGGGGTAAATTGTTCGGGGCTTTTTGTGTCTGTCATGCCGCATGATTGCCGGACGCGCGCGGAAAGCCCCGGGGCATCTTGGGTGCCTTAATATTAAGTACAAGGAGGGACGTGACGTGAATACACCGATCAACCAACTTCTCATGCAGAAGGGCCGTGACATCATCACCATTGCTCCCACGGCAACGGTTTTCGAAGCCATACAGTTGATGGATTCGAAGAACATCGGTTCTCTCCTTGTACTGAATGCGCATGGCAAGATAGCGGGCATTTTCTGCGAGCGCGATTGTTTTCGGAAGGTCCTTTTGGCCGGCAAATCCCCGCACGATGCGCAGGTGAAAAACGTCATGACCAAAAAGGTCGTTTATGCCACTCCGGAGACGACGGTCGACGAGTGTATGGCCGTGATGACGCAGAAGCGTATCCGACATATGCCCGTGCTGGATGCGCATGAGAAAATTCTCGGCATCATTTCCATCGGCGATCTGGTCAAATTCGTGGCCTCCGAACAGGATGCGATGATCCGAAACCTCGAGAAATACATCGAGGGGTCCCTCTAGACCAGCCCGTCCCGTCCACGTTGGCCGTTCGGCCTGACCTCATTGTCGTTACGCGAAACAGGCGCGGATGGCCTTTTTGTATAACCGCCCCGGAAAGGGGCGCATACGGAGGCTTAAATGACTGCGTTCTCAACACCTGCCGCAGGCTGCGGTTGCGCGTGTTCGTGTGAACCTTCGGAAGAAGAACTCAATGTTCGTCTCGATGGTGTAATTGCCGAGTATCGCGACAAGCCCGGCGGATTGATTCCTGCCCTGCAGACCGCCCAATCCATATTCGGTTATCTTCCCGAGCGCGTCATCCGGACGATCGCCGATGGGTTCGGCAAAACGATGAGCGAGGTCGCCGGCGTGGTGACTTTCTATTCTTTCTTCACCCTCCATCCGCGCGGCAAGCACCTCGTGCGCGTGTGCCTCGGCACGGCCTGTTACGTTCGCGGCGGCAAAGAGGTGCTGGAGGCGTTTAAAAAGAAGCTGGGGATCGATGTCGGGGAAACTACGCCTGACCGGCAGTTTTCGCTGGAGGTGGGAAGGTGTTTCGGCGCCTGCGGCATGGCCCCCGTGGTGATGGTGAATGACACGGTCTACCAGCGTGTCAAACCGGCCCGCGTCGGAGAGATGGTCAACCAGATCTTGGCCGGCGCCTCCCTGGCCGGGGAAAAGGAGCACGCATGAATGCCCCCGCTTTGACGAAGATAGGTTGCGTCGCCGATCTGACGGCGTTGCGCGAGCAGATGCGGGCTGAAAAGTCCGCCGCAGTTGATAAGGACGGCAAGCCCCGTCAGATCCTCGTGTGCTTCGGCGGCAGCTGCTTGGCTTCCGGAGCGAAAGAGGTGCGCGATGCGCTGCGTGCCGCGTTGGAGAAAGAGGGGCTTGGGGATCAGGTCGCGCTGGTCGAGACCGGCTGCATGGGGCCCTGCGTGATCGGCCCCGTGGTGTTGGTGGGCGAAGACCGGACGTTCTACCAGGGGGTCAAACCGGATGACGCCGCCGAGATCGTGGCCTCGCATATCTGCGCAGGGAAGCGGGTCGAGCGGCTATTGGTGAAAGACCCGTCGGGAAAAACGCCTGAGCCGTGCCGTGAGAGCATCGACTTCTTCAAGCGCCAGACGCAGATCGTGTTGCGCAACTGCGGTTGGATCGATCCCGAGCGGATCGGCGACTATGTCGCGCGGGACGGTTACGCGGCGTTGGCCAAAGTGCTGACGGAAATGGCGCCTGCCGCCGTGATCGAGGAAATGAATACTTCGGGTTTGCGCGGGCGCGGCGGAGCGGGCTTCCCGACATGGCTCAAATGGCATCTCGCCAGCCAGACGCAGGACGGCATGCGGTATGTGCTGTGCAACGCCGATGAAGGCGACCCCGGCGCCTACATGGACCGTAGCGTCCTGGAAGGCGATCCTCACAGCGTGATCGAGGGTATGGCGATCGCGGCTTTCGCGATCGGCGCACCCCAGGGTTACGTCTATGTGCGGGCCGAATATCCGCTGGCGGTCGAGCGGCTTTCGACGGCCATCGTTCAGGCGCGGGCCTGCGGGCTCTTGGGGCAGAATATCTTTGGGACGCCGTTCTCGTTTGACCTGGAGATCCGGATGGGGTCGGGGGCCTTCGTGTGCGGTGAGGAAACTGCGCTCATGGCTTCGATCGAGGGCAAGCGCGGAGAGCCGCGTCCGCGCCCGCCCTTCCCGGCGCACAAGGGGCTATGGGGCCGTCCGACGGTGCTCAACAACGTCGAGACCTACGCCAACGTTCCTGCCATCCTGCTGAACGGCGGCGCGTGGTATGCGTCACTGGGAACGCCCAAGAGCAAGGGGACGAAGGTTTTTGCGCTGGCCGGCGCAGTGCGCAACACGGGGCTCGTCGAGGTGCCGATCGGCACCCCGTTGGGCGAGCTGATCTTCGATATCGGCGGAGGCATCCGCAACAACCGGCACTTCAAGGCGGCTCAGATCGGCGGGCCGTCTGGCGGCTGCATTCCGCGCGAGAACCTGAACGTGGCGCTGGATTACGAGACGCTGTCCGATCTCGGCGCAATCATGGGGTCGGGCGGACTGATCGTGATGGACGAGGACACCTGCATGGTGGACGTCGCACGGTTCTTCATCGAGTTTGTCCAGGAAGAGTCGTGCGGCAAGTGCGTGCCCTGCCGGGTGGGGACCCGTCGCATGCTTGAGATTCTGGAGCGCATCTGCGCGGGCAAAGGCGAGGAAGGGGACATCGAACGTCTCATCGAACTGGGGAACTTCATCAAGACCTCTTCGCTGTGCGGTCTCGGACAGACCGCGCCCAATCCGGTGCTTTCGACGATCCGGCACTTCAGGCACGAGTACGAGGAGCATATCCGCGACCGTCACTGTCGCGCAGGTGTCTGCGCGGAACTGGTCCGCGCGCCGTGCCTGAGCGCGTGCCCCGCGGGCGTGAATGTGCCGGGGTTCGTGTCGCTGGTCGGCGACAAGCGGTACGCCGAGGCGCTCCGGCTGCATCGCGAGAAGAATCCGTTCGCATCGGTGTGTGCGCGCGTCTGCTTCCACACCTGCGAAGAGAAGTGCCGTCGCGCGTCGCTGGACGAGCCGGTGTCGATCCGCGGCGTCAAGCGGTTCATGGTCGATCAGGAGGTCACCGTGCAGGTGCCGGAGGTCCGGGAGAACGCCGAGAACGCGAAGCGGAAGATCGCGGTCGTCGGCGCGGGCCCCGCAGGACTCTCTTGCGCCTATTTTCTGGCGAGGATGGGGTATAAGCCCGATGTTTTCGAATCCGAACCTCGGCCCGGCGGCATGCTGGTGCAGGCGATTCCGGCATACCGTCTGCCGCGTGAAGAGCTGGCCCGCGAGGTCCGCATGATCGAGCACCTCGGCGTGAACCTTGAGACTGGGAAGACTCTGGGTCGCGATTTCACCTTGTCCGAACTGAAGGAGAAGGGGTATGAGGCGGTCTTCCTGGCGATTGGCGCGGCCTTGGGCGTGTCGCTTGATGTGCCGGGTTCTGATGCGCAGGGGGTGACGGAGGCGATGCATTTCCTGCGACAATACAATATTCGCGGCTCCGTGCCGGTCGGGAAACGCGTGGCGGTGATCGGCGGAGGAAACGCGGCGATCGACGCCGCGCGCACCGCCATCCGCTTGGGTTCCGAGAGCGTGACCGTGCTCTACCGGCGCACGCGCGAGGAAATGCCGGCCTATGCCGAGGAGATCGAGGAGGCGCTGCAGGAGGGCGTGACGCTGCGCACGCTGATTCATCCGGAGTCCTTCGACGTTAAAAACGGCAGAGTCACGGGAGTGCGCTGCCGCGCGATGAAGCTCGGCGAGTTCGACAGGTCAGGACGGCGTCGTCCCGAGGACGCGTCCGACGTGGCGTGCGAGGTCATCCCGGTGGATCAGGTCATCGTGGCCATCGGACAGGCGCTGGACGTCAAGACGCTGTCCGGTGGTGTGGAGGTGGACCGCACCGAGCGCGGATGGATCAAGGCGGATTCGCGGACGGGAGGAACCTCCGTACCGTGGCTCTTTGCCGGCGGCGATGCCGTCTCCGGACCGTCGTCGGTGGTGGAGGCTATCGCGGCGGGCGAGCGGACGGCGGTTGCGATGGACAAGTTGCTGTCGGGGGGCGAGCACGCCTTCTGGCGTGGCTATAAGGACTCGGGCGCGGCCTTCGATCCGAATGCCGATCCTGTCACTTATGCGAGGGAACGCCTGCAGACGATCGCGCTGGAGAAGCGTCGGCAGAATTTCACGGAAGTGGAACAGCCGTGGAACGAAAACACGGCGTTGCGCCAGGCCAAGCGTTGCCTGCGTTGCGACTACGGCAAGCAACCGTGTGATCACGCGTAAATGGAGAATCATCATGAACGTGACGTTGAATTCCCAGAAAATTCAGGTGCCCGACGGGGTCACCATTCTCCAGGCTGCGCGTCAGGCGGGGGTTGAGATCCCGACGCTCTGCAACATGGAGCACCGCGATGCGATCGGCGCTTGCCGGGTCTGCCTGGTCGAGGTTGAGGGGGCCCGCACGCTGATGGCCGCCTGCTCGACGCCGGTCAGCGAGGGAATGGTCGTGCGCACGCACAGCGCGAAGGCGCGGGACGCGCGCCGGCAGGTGGTTGAAATGTTGCTGTCCGAGCATGACGGCAACTGCCCGACCTGTGACCGCAGCGGGGATTGCGAACTGCGCGCGTTGGCTGACGCGATGGGCGTCTCCACGGTTCCCTTCCAGGGGATTAAGGCCAAGGCACACAGAGACGATTCCACGCCGGCGCTGGTGCGCGACAACGCCAAGTGCATCAAGTGCCGACGGTGTGTCTCCGTCTGCGGCGAGGTGCAAGGCGTGGGGGCGCTGTTTCCGCAGGGACGCGGTTTCCAGACGATGATCGGTCCGGCCTTTACGCGCGATTTGGAAGGCGTGGCTTGCGTCCAGTGCGGCCAGTGCGCGGCGATCTGTCCGGTAGGCGCAATCGTTGAGAAAACCTGCATTCCCGACGTGTGGAAGGCGATCGAGAATCCGCATCTGCACGTGATCGTGCAGACCGCGCCGGCCATCCGCGCTGCGCTGGGCGAGTGCTTCGGATATGCGCCTGGCACGCGCGTGACCGGCCAGATGGTTGCCGCCTTGCGGAGGCTTGGATTCGACGGGGTCTTTGACACCAACTTTACCGCCGACCTTACGATCCTTGAGGAGGGCACGGAACTGCTGACGCGTCTGAAGAAGGCGTTGGTCGACAAACAGCCTGTGGCGCTGCCGATGTTCACGAGCTGTTCGCCCGGTTGGATCAACTTCGCGGAGTACTACTTTCCGCAGTTCCTGCCCAACATCTCGACCTGCAAATCACCGCAGCAGATGTTCGGCGCTGTTGCGAAGACCTACTATGCGCAGAAGATCGGACGTAAGCCCGAAGAGATCGTGGTCGTCTCGGTGATGCCGTGCACGGCGAAGAAGTTTGAGGCTCAGCGGCCCGAGATGACGGCCAGCGGCGTGCGGGACGTCGACTATGTGCTCACCACACGCGAACTGGCGAAAATGATCAAGGAGGCCGGCATCGACTTCCGCGCTCTGCCGGAGGAGACCATGGACGCGCCGCTGGGACTTTCGTCGGGCGCCGCGGATATCTTTGCCAACACCGGCGGCGTTATGGAGGCTGCGCTGCGGACGGCGTACGAGATTGTGACCGGCCGCGAGTTGCCGGTGGCAAATTTGCACGTGAGCGCGATCGCCGGGTTGGGCGGCGTGAAGGAAGCCTCGCTGATGGTCACGGGCACGAAGCCCGAGTGGTCGTTCCTCGAAGGCGTAGAGCTGAAGATTGCGGTCTCGCACGGGTTAGGCAATACGCGGCGTCTGCTGGAGCACATCAAGGCCAACGGATCACCATATCACTTCATCGAAGTGATGACCTGTCCCGGCGGATGTATCGGCGGCGGCGGCCAGCCGCGTTTCACTGACGACGCGGTGCGCCTCAAGCGCATCTCGGCAATCTACAGTGAAGACGAGAGTAAGAAGATGCGCAAATCGCACGAGAACCCGGATGTCCAAACGCTTTATAGAGAGTTTTTGGGCAAGCCCCTCGGCGAGAAATCGCATCATCTCTTGCACACGCGTTACGCCGGAAAGACAAAGTAGAAACGTCAATTCGAAAGGATCGCCCGCCTTCGGCTCACGCCGGTGGCGGGCGATCTGCGTTTCCATTCGTCTGAATGAAACGAGCCTCCGCCGATCAGCACCTGGACTTTGTCATGAGAACCGTCGGAAGCCAGTTTGAAACAGCGGGGTGAGGTGCGCGACGGCGGCTTCGAGATTGCCCTGGGCGCGTTCTGACAGCTGTTCGCCGAAGTCTCCGAAGTCGTATCCGCGTATTGCCAGCTGAAAAGCCTTCGGCGAAAAGCCAAAGAGTTCGCTGCTCAGTTTGAGTAAGGCCCCGGCCGACAGACCGTGCGTGCTGAATCCCGTTGTGACACACGGGGGCATCTGCACGGGCGTCAGCTCGAAGGGCTCTGGCCCGTTTACGGATGCGTCGGCGAACAGGACGATATCGCACTGGGCAATGGACGCGCTGTCTTCGACGGTGAGCTGATAGTCGGCGTCAACGGCGATGCCCGGCAGCTCCAAGGCTTGGATACGCTCTGCGAAAGCGGCGCCAAGCCCGTCGTCCCTGCGACCCGGGTTGCCGTATCCGATCACGAGGATACGAATGTCGTTTTCGATTTTCATTCCGAGATTTTGCGGTCGATCAGACGGCCTTCCCCATCCCGCAGCTCCACCAGCAGCGGCATCTGGCCCAGCGCATGGGTCGCGCATGATAAACAAGGGTCGTAGGCGCGGATGGCCACCTCGATCCGGTTGAGGAGACCTTCGGTGATCGTTGTGCCGGAAAGAAATTTCTTTGCGACATCGGTCACCGCGCGGTTCATCGGCGTGTTGTTGTGCGTGGTCGAGACAATCAGATTCGCCATCGTGACTTGGTCATGCCGGTCTACGCGGTAGTGGTGGATGAGCGTGCCGCGCGGCGCTTCGATCATTCCGACGGACTCCTCTCGCCGTTCGCCGACGGCCATCAGGTCATCGCCTTGCAGGTCCGGGTCTAAGAGCAGGGCCTTGATCCTCTCGCCCGCGTGCAGGAGCTCGATCATGCGAGCCCAGTGATAGGCCATCGTGAGGTGGTTCGGCTTGCCGTGGGTGAGCGCCTTGAACTCTTTGCGGGCGGCTTCCGCCTCCGGCGTGTCAATGAAGTCGCACGCGTTGATTCGAGCCAGTGGCCCCACGCGGTACCAGCCCGCCTCGGAGCCCAGCTTGGAGATGAACGGGAACTTCATGTAAGACCATGGCTTGACCTCTTCGGAGAGGAGGTCGAAATACGTTTGATAGTTGACCTGGTCGAAGATGATCTGCCCGCCTGACCCGATTGCGCGCAGGTTGCCGTGATAGAGGTCCATGGCGCCGTCTTCGCGCACAAGAGACAGGTGAATCGAATCGAAAGCGCCGAACTCAGATAATTCCGCCAGATGATCAAGCGTATAGTTCTTGGCAATCCGAAGGGCGCTTCGGCACCCTGCGATCATCTGATCAATATCCCGCAAAAATAGATCCCGTTCTTCTTTTGAAAGGCTCTTGTTGACGCCGCCGGGGACCGCGCCGGTGCCGTGGATTTTTTTCCCGGCAGTGGCTTTGATGATCTCTTGGCCGAACTTGCGCATCGTCACGCCTTGCACGGCCATCTCGGGATGTTTTATCGCAACGCCGATGACGTTGCGTACGGTTGGTTCGGCGTCGAAACCAAACAGCAGGTCAGGTGAGGCAAGATAAAAGAAATGCAGCGCATGGCTCTGAAAAATCTGTGCGTAATGCATGAGGCGACGGATTTTTTCCGCCGTTGGCGTCAATTTGTCGACGCCGACGATTCCGTCCATCGCCTTGGCGGCCGCAAGGTGGTGACTGACCGGACAGATGCCGCACAGGCGCTGTACCAACACGGGGATTTCCCAATAGGGCCGCCCTTGAACGAAGCGTTCGAATCCTCTAAACTCGACGATATGCAGGCGCGCCTGGCTGACACGCCCTTGTCCGTCGAGCAGGATTGTCACCTTGCCGTGGCCCTCCACACGGGTGATGGGATCGATCGTGATTTTCCGTGTCAGCACACTCATGACGGCCCCCGTCAGTCGTATTTAAGCAGTTCGTAAGTCAATTCGATCGGGTTGCCCGCGACCAATGCCGTGATGGCCGCCCACAGCATGTCGGCGGATGGGGGACACCCCGGCAAGAAGTAATCGATCTTTACCACCTCGTGGCACGGGTAAACCCGGTTCAGCAACAGTGGCAATTCGGGATCATGAGGCGAGACGCCATGAGGGTTGTAAACCGTCACGCCGGTGCGGTAGGCCTCGTCGATGCAGTCCTGAAGGGGGATGTTGTTGCGCATCGCGGGGATGCCGCCCATGGTCGCACAGTCGCCGACCGAAACCAGGGTGTCGCACAGCCTGCGGAACTCAAGGAGCACGTGAACGTTCTCCTCGTTGCAGCATCCGCCTTCGATCAGCCCGATGGCACAGCGCTGGGAGATGTGCTTGATGTCGTCGAGCGGTGAGCGGTCGAGGTCCACCCTTTCAACCAACTCAAAAATGCGCTCGTCGATGTCGAGCAGGGACATGTGGCAGCCGAAGCATCCGGCCAGCGATGTCGTGGCGACTCTGGGCTTTGTCATGGCGTTTGCCCTCCCGTGTTTTACGGCTTGCTACGCGTTTCGATCTCGGTGCCGATCGGCTGCTTGTCGTAGCAACGCTGACCGATAGGGGTTTTGAAGCCGACCCGTTTCCTGATGATGCAGCCGACGGGGCAGACGTCGGCTGCGCGGTCTTTGGCCGACATGTCGGTGTCGCACAGCGCCTTTTCGCCGTCGACGCCGATCCTGCGGTTGAAGCCGCGCCCGACGGCCTGGAAAACGTTTTTGCCGTCAAGCTCCTGGGAGGCGCGGACGCAGCGGGCGCACATGATGCAGCGATTGTGGTCGAGCATGATGTCCGGATGGGATGCGTCGACCGGTTTTTCCGGAAACTGGTAGGGATATTGAGGCGCGGTGATGCCGAAGCGGTAGGCCATGGCCTGTAGCTCGCAATTGCCGCTTTTCTCGCAGAACATGCAGAAGTGGTTCCCTTCGACGAACATCATGTCGATGATATTGCGGCGGTGTTGAAGCAGTTCTGGCGTGTCGTTTTCGATTACCATGCCGTTCATGGCCGGCTTCACGCAGGCGGCTTGGGGACGGCCGTCCACGATCACGGTGCAAAGACGGCAACTGCCGATCGGCCTCAGATCCTTATGGGAGCAAAGCCGCGGAATGTAGATGCCCGCCGCGTCAGCCGCCTCCATGATGGTCTGCCCCTGTTTTGCATCGATGGCCTTGCCGTCGATCGTGATATGGAGTGTGTGATTGTTCATATCGTCCGCCTCAGGTGTGAAAGATTTCCGAGCGGCGTCCGGCGATGCGGCTCGCGGCCTCGACCGCCCGCATGATATGGAAAGATTTTTGTACGCCGGATTTGTTTTCCCTGACTAACGCGTTGTAGACCGGACGGAAATTGCGGAGCGTCGACAGGATCGGATTGGGTGAGGTCTGCCCTAGGCCGCAACGGCTCATGCGCTTGACGCTCTCGCCGAGCTTCTGAATATCGGCGAGGTCCGAGGGCGCGGCTTCGCCGTGCCGGATGCGCTCAATCCGGCTTCTCAAGAGGACGTTGCCCACGCGGCAGGGAACACAGTAGCCGCAGCTTTCTTTCACGAAGAAATCCATAAACGCCTCAACGACTTCGAGAATGTCGCGCTCGTCGCTGAACACCATCAGGGCCCCGCCGGTCGAAAGATCCTCGTAGCTGATGCATTGGTCGAACTGCGCGGGGCCGACCATCTGTCCCGACGGGCCGCCGACCTGAACAGCGGCGGTGTTGTCGGCGCCCGCACGGCGGAGCACTTCGCGCAAGGATGTGCCGAAGGGCACCTCGTAGATGCCGGGCCGGGCGCAGTCGCCGCACACGCTCAGCAGCTTTGTCCCCGTGCTCCTCGCGGTGCCGATGGCTGCGAACCAGCCGGGGCCCTGATCCATGATGCGGGCCGCACAGCAGTAGGTCTCGACGTTGTTGACCGCCGTGGGGGAAACGAGGTATCCCTTGGCGACGGGGAACGGGATTCGGTCGGTCGGGTCGCCCCGCGTTCCCTCGCAGGAGCTGATCAGCGAGGTCTCCTCGCCGCAGACGTAGGCGCCCGCGCCCATTTGGATGCGCACGTCGAAATGGAAGTCTTTGTTGCCGAGAATCTTTTTGCCGAGCAGATTGTTTTTGCGGCGCCGGTCCAGGACGTCCTCAAGGTAGTTGTGCAAATAGGCATATTCACCGCGCAGGTAGATGATGCCGGTCTGCGCGCCGATGGCGTAGCCGGCAATGGTCATGCCGTCGAGCATGAGGTCCGCGCGCTCCGTGAGCAGTACGCGGTCTTTGAAGGTGCCCGGTTCGCCTTCGTCCGCGTTGCAGAGCACGAATTTCTCAGGCCCGGGCGACTGCCGGGTCAGTTCCCATTTCAGCCCCGTCAGGAATCCCGCGCCGCCGCGGCCGCGCAAGCCGGACGCCTTGATGTCCGCAATCACCTCTTCGGGGGACTCCACCAGCGATTTGAGCAGTCCCCGCTCGCGTCTGTAATCGGCGAGGATGACGGCGCCGCTTTCGCGGATGTTGTTGCAGACCATGGAGCGGATCAGCGGATGAGCGTTATTGCCGTCTCCATAGGCTTCGACCAACGACTGTGGATCTTCGGTCCGGCGCAGTTGCTCGACGAGCCGTGGCACCTGCGCAGGGGTGAGGTTCGTCACCATCACGGTATTGACCATCATGGCCGGGGCCTGATCGCACATGCCGATGGACGGTGTCCGTTCCAGCGTGATGCGGCCGTCGGGCGTGGTTTCGCCGAAGCCGATACCCAGCGCCTGAATAAGCGCGTCCGCCACGGATTCGCTGCCCCGATAACGATCAATGATGTCGTCACACAACCGGAACACGATCCGTCCTTTTTGCTGCTCCGACAGGAACGCATAAAAGGAAATGACACTTTCGACTTCCACCCGATGGGTGTGCGCGCCTTTAGCGATCAGTTCGAACGCCTCGCGCGGGACGTGTCCCAGTTCCTGCTGCACATCCCGGACAATATCGATGAGCCGGATACGGGTGTTGCCGTAGCGGTTACATATCTTCGTGACCACAGATTTGATCGTGCGCATGTTGGCAGACCCCTTTCCTGCGGCGTGTCGATATTGTCGATACGATTAAAACCAAAAATAAGTTAAAGCAGATTCTTGTCGTATGCAAGCAATATAAGGGGCCGAGATGAATTCCGCGCAGTTTGTGCCGCATGGACGGCATCGCGGAATTTGACGGGAGTTTCAGCCTTCTGGTAATCTTGATACATAAATATTCAAACGTGTTCCCGCTGAAGGGAAGTTGGGCGGGGGCTGGCTGGCGTCTGAATAAAACGGGGAAGAGAAATATGAGCCTTCTTGAGCTGGGAATCGAACAGGGCACTGCCAGATTTGTCGGGCTGTTGGCGTTGGGGCTTGCGGGGTGCTCTTTGCCGCAGAATCCGGCGAGGGCGCCGAGTGCGATAACGGGGGGAGATTGGCCGCCGGTTATCGGCGCGTGGTTTTGGTCACCGGCGGTACTGGAGCCGGACGGGTTCAAACCGTTTCTGGACACCGCCGCAACGAATTCGCCGTATACTTTGCTGTCGACATCTTGTCGCCAGATCGAAGTGGTCGATCCGGCGCTGCATGACCAAGTGTCCAAGGCGTTGCGTTACGCGAAGCCGTTGGGGATGGAAATCGCGCTGGAGGTCGACATCCGCCTCGCGCGGCAGGCGTTCCGCGCCAAGCATCCCGAGGAACTGCAGGAGGAATTGGTGCTCAAAATGGCCAGTTTCCCTATGGATGGCCCTGCGGACGTGGTGTTTCAAGGGCGCGACACGAGCGACCACATGAATGGCAGCCTTCCCAAGTATGAGTGCCTCACAACCCGTCTCGTGCGCGTTTATTCCTTTGTGAAGGGGTCCGACGGCATCGACCCCGCGACGGTGGAGGACATCACGGGCAACGGCGTTGTCGCGCTTGCGGAGGGGCCGCGCACGCTGCGGGTTCGCGTGCCGGCCCAGACGGGGCGCGGCGTCTGCGTGATCGCCTCGCACACCTTCCTGACGCCTGACGTTTTTGCGCCGCATTTCTTTGAGTTTCAGCGACGAATTATCAAACAATACGCCGACTTGCCGCTCGCCGGCATCATGAAGGACGAATGGGGGTTCCCGCCGGACCATACGGGTAATCCCGAACACGACCGCTACTGGTACTCATCGGCCATGGCGGCAGCCTATGCGAAGGTTTCCGGGGAACGCGATCTGGTGCGGGACACACTGCTGATGTATGCGGGCGAGAAAGGGCTTGAACGGCAACGGCAAGTGGCGATCAACCGCTACCGGAAACTGTGCCGCGAGCGTAACGTGCAGATCGAAGACGATTTCTACCGCGCCGGCAAGGCGGCGTTCGGAAAAGACGCGTATATTGTGACGCATGCGACATGGATTCCGTATCCCGGCGCACAGGAGTTCCGCAAGAACGGCTTGTCGTGGTGGGATGCGACACGTGATATCGGACAATCCGACGAGACCACGCCTTACCCCTGCCGCACCTCATTGGCCAAGCGCTGGGGATACCCGCTTTGGTACAACCAATACTATGCCAAAGAGCCGGAGCCTTACGTGGGCGAGCTATGGGCGGGCGCGTTGAGCGGGGGCCGGCTGAACGTCCATCCGCTTTATCCGCGGCCGGACCTAAAAGGCGACGAACGCAATTCCGGTTTGTTGAGGAGTGGGCTCATGGCCGGCATGACGCGGCTGCGCATGCTCGATTTCGTTACGCAGGCACCGCTGGATTGTCCTGTGGCCGTGGTGTTCGGTCACGCCTGCGCTATGAACTGGACGCAGCCTTCGTACAATGATGTGGGCCTTGGCGTTGCCTCGGCGCTTTGCGCCAAAGGCTATCCGACGGATCTGTTCCCGTCCAGCTTAGTCGCTTCGAAGGCGCTGAGGCTCGATGCTGAAGGATATGTCTGTCTCGGGCTACAGCGGTACAAGGCCGTGGTGCTGTATCAGCCCGAATTTGGCGACGAAGATGAACTGGCGTTTTTCGGCCGGGCCGCGGCAGGCAAGAGCGCGCTGTACATGGTCGGGGGGTGGACGAAGAACTTCGAGGCACAGCCGCTAGACGCGGCCGCGCGGATGGGCGCAAAGGTCAAGATCTGTGCCGGCGACGGCGCCTGCGCCGAGGCGGTGCTGCGGCGGCTCAACGAAACGGGGGCAACACGCGTGACGGAGTGGCCGGTGAATGCCAAGCGCTGGGGCCATTCCGGCGGCGCACTGGCTACGCCGCCCGTGGAGGGACACGCCGTGCTTCTCGACGGGACCTACGTGCGAATCGCGGGCGCGAAGAGTCCTGCGGGTGATCCGATCCGAGAAACGTTCGTCTGGAAGGGCCATAACGTAACAGTAGACGCGGTCGGCGTGGTGGCGATCCGTTTCGCATCGGACGGCAAGGTTTCGGCTTTTGCCGCGGGAGGGCTGAAGCGCGTGCGGACTGACGGAATGGATTTGTCGTTGCCGGAGCGTGCCGACATCGCGTTTAAGACGGATGCGGACGGCCGGATACGCGGCGTGGCCCAGGGATTGACAGGCGAAGTGCCCTCTGCGCTTCGGGCCGTCACGGCGGATTGGTCGCAGTTGCCCCTGCCGGCGCTATAAGCAAAGGAAGAACCGCGTCGTGCGGCGTGCGTCGCCAGGCGCAGGACGCGTGATACTTTTTCTTTAGAGGATGATTATGTACAAAAGACCCCTTGCCTTCTTTTCCGCCGGGCTCTGCTTTGCAGCGCTGGCGTTTGCACAAGCGCCTGCCGGCGACACCAATTTCCCCGTACGGATCGCGGTCCGTCTCGCTGAGGAAAAAGGCGTGTTCTACGGGGAGGAGCCGCTGTCCGCAACACTCCGGTTGTCCAACGGCACGCGACAAAGAGTCAGTGCCCTGCTGGTGACCGAAATCAAGACCGATGCGGGCGATCCCGTTTCCGTGTTGAAAGAGGCGGTATCGTTGCCCGAAGGCGGTAACGTCCTTCAGACACTCCGCCACAAGGTCGCCGTCCCGGGTTTCTATCGGGTGACATCGCATCTCGAACGAGGCGGCGCGGCGGGGCCGTCAACCACGTTTAATCTGGGCTACGAGCCGGATAAGATTCCGCACACCACGTCGGCGATGCCTGATTTCAGGGCGTTCTGGGATGACGGCCTCGCCGAGTTGGCCAAAGTTGAACCGCGCTATTCATTGGTGTTGGTGACTAACCTGTGTACGGCGACCGTCGATCTCTATGAGGTCCGCATGCATTCGTTCGGCAACGTGTCGGTCGGCGGCCACTATGCCGTGCCGAAGAAGGTCGGCCAGTATCCCGTGATCGTCCGCTTTTTGGGCTACGGCTCGGGGCCGCAGATCCCCGAACGCGCCGATGATGGCATCATCCGATACGTGGCCTCCACGCGTGGTCAAGGCGTGATGAAAAAGGAAAACGTCTATGGCGATTGGATGGCTTACCGTTTGGATAGCTTGGAGGAGTATTATTTTAGAGGCGCCTTTCTGGATACGGTGCGGGCCATCGATTTCGTCTGTTCCCGTCCAGAGGTGGACAGGCGCCGGATTGCGGTTGAAGGGGGAAGTCAAGGCGGGGCGCTTTCCTATGTCTGCGCGGCTTTGGATCGGCGCGTCGCGCTGTGCGTCCCAACGATTCCGGGGTTCTGCGACATCCCTAATTTCATCGCGCTCACCGATTGGCCGGGAAGTATTTACCGCAATTATCTTGTCACGAACGATAAGGGGGTAAAGCAGGACAGCCTATACGCGATGCTCACCTATTACGACGTGAAGAACTTTGCGCCATGGATCGCATGCCCTGTTTTCATGGGGGTAGGGTTGCAGGACCCCATCTGTCCGGCGCGCACAAACTTCGCGCCCTACAATCTGTTGAGGGGAGAGAAACGTTTCGTCATCTATCCAGAAACCGGACACGGGGTGCGCGGCAGCGATTTTTATCCCAAAGCGTACCGTTGGGTCCGAACGAAATTCGGGATGGACGGTCCGTAATCAAAAAAGGAAGTGAGAGATGAAAATATCGGCACTGCTCTGTGCATTTCTTTCTTGTTCGGTTTTCGCAGGCGAACCGGCGCGGCTGGAGCCGGCTGGAGCATGGCAAGTGAAGGTCACGTGCGGAGAAATCTCGGCGGTGTTCCCCGTGGACCCGCCGGATGTTGTGACGGTGACCGACGAGAAGTACGACGTGCTGGCGGCGTTTGCGGGACCGGTGTGGCGGCGCGGCACTCCGTTGTGCGGCCCCAAGGCTGAGGCGTGCAGCGTGGCCGACGCGCTGGAGAGCGCTTCACTGGTCGTGCGCGACGGAACCGGCACAACGGCACGGACTTTCAGTCAGGGTAAAGATTATCAGCTCGAGCCCCGGTGGGCGGGCTTCGGGCGCTTGGAAGGCGGCGCGATCCCGGCGGATAAGCCGGTCTTCGCCAGCTACCGTTACGCGTTGATGCGTCTCGACAGCGTGGCGCTGACCGCCGGCAAGAAGCTGGTTTTGCGCCGGGGAATACCGCATGTGGCCACGCCGTGTCCGCCGGAACTGGCGGCGGGCGAAACGCGAGTGGGCAATGTCTGGCTGTCCGGCCGCATTGACAAGCTGACGGCCGCAAATCTGTTTCCGGTTCTCGAAACGACATACCCTGAGCCGCCGCGCATGGGACTTTCGGCTGCGGTGCGTCTGTTGCCCAAGACGTTGTCGAAACTGCAAAGTGGAGGTACGGTGAAGATTTTGGCATGGGGCGACAGCGTCACCGAGTGCGTATATTTGCCGCTCCAGCAGAAGTGGCAAGAGCAATTTGCGATGCGGTTGCGTGAGCGGTTCCCCAAAGCCAGCATCGTCATGTTGTCGGCGGGCTGGGGCGGCCGGACGACGACCGCTTTTCGAAACGAGCCGCCGGGCAGCCCGCACAACTACGCCGAAAAAATTTTGGCTCTCAAGCCGGATTTGGTCGTCTCCGAGTTTATCAACGACGCCTACATGAATGAGGCGGCCGTGCTGGAAAACTATGGCGCGATCCTTAAGGACTTCAAAAAGATCGGCGCAGAGTGGATCATCCTCACGCCCCACTATGCGCGGCCCGACTGGATGGGGCTCAAAGAGGAAATCGGGATCGATCAGGATCCGCGGCCTTACGTGCACGGGCTGCGGCTGTTCGCGGAAAACAACAGGGTGGCGCTGGCAGACGCGTCGTTACGCTGGGGCAGGCTCTGGCGTCAGGGCGTGCCGTATTCAACCCTGCTGGTGAACAACATTAACCATCCGAACGAGCAAGGTATGAGGCTGTTCGCGGATGCCCTGATGGGGCTGTTTCCGTAAGCGGGGCCTTTTCGTTTCGTTCGGCGTCTCATCCGTAATCTGCCGTTGTTGAGCAGCTATTGCGGCGACAGCGAAAAGAGGAGGGTGCCGAAGCCCGGATGGTCGGAACCGTGCGCGGCGCCCTCCGGACGGATTATATCGGCCGCCTGCCGGGTGAAGGGGGCCGCGATGCCGCGTCGATTCTGATAGTGGTTCCAAACCATTTCGTAGACCGGGCGGAGGTTGTTTCGTCCCTCGCCGGAAATGTGTTTGTGACGGTACTTGCCGGTTGTGTCGACGTGCGGCTCGAAAGGCACGTCGAAGCCGAGATTGTAGCGGGCCGTGTACTCGAAGCCTTTGAGCAGGCGGTTGCTGGCTTCGCCGTAGAGGTCGATGCCCTGATGCCACGCGATCTCGCAGGCTGCGGCTAAAAGAGCGAGCCCGAGTTGGGTGTGCTGTTGGTCGCGTCCGCTTTCCTGGCACTGCCCCGTTTCATTGATGACGTAATGAGTGACACGGCCGTTGCCTTTGCCGTTTCGGAAATACTGTACGGCGCGGTCAACGAGCGCGCGGTCATCGCAAAAAATGCCGATCGCGAGGATCGTTTGGATGCAGGCGGCGTCCCAGTTTCCGTTGGCGTGAAGGGCGAAATCTTTGAGCGGCGGATAAATCACCCCGGTGAACATTTGTTCACATCGCGCGATGTCTTCGGGTCTCCAAGACGGATACGAGTGGCGCATCAATTCTGCGGCGTTGACGAACTTGAACCCGTTCAGACCGGCGCTGAGTTGCACGTCGCGGCCGTCCATTTTTGTGAGCGTCGCGGACCATGCGTTGAGGATTTCGACTGCCTTTTGGGCATGCGCCTCGTTGCCGGTGAGGCACCACATGAGCGCGTTTTGGTAGGCGGCGTTGCCGTCCTGGACCATCTGGTCGTTCCCCGGCGAGTCCAGCGGACTGCGGGTCACCGTTTTCTGAGGGCCGTTCAGTCGCCAGTCGGGCCGTGAGAACCGGTCGATGCGGAACGTCTCGAACCCGCTCTTCCATGGCTCTTGGCCGGCGGTGACGCGTAGGCGCATCCGCTCAAGGTCTGCGTGGGAATGCAGAAGCCCCGGATGCGCAAAATGCGCCTGGATATCGTTCCCGCTGGTGGATTGTGCAGAACCGTAGGACGCGTGAAAAAACAGGAAAAAGACAGAGATGAATTGGAGGATGGGCAGAATCCCTTTCATAGGCGAAGAAAATTACCATCACCGGACAATGAGGCGCAAACTAAAACGCATTTTTCTGAAACGGCGTTCACAGACAAATTTAACATCCGGTCAGCCTCAAACAAAAAAAGGCTCCGGATTTCTCCGGAGCCCCTTTCGGTCTGTAACGGCTAGCAAGTTACGACTTCGGCAGGTTCGCCAAGGCCTGCAACAGTTCGAAGTTGTCCTTGAACTTCGCTTCCGCCGCCTGCAACATCGCGGTCGCATTCGGGTTGAGCTTCAAGAGCTGTTTGAAGCGGTTCTCGGTCAGCGCCGTTTCGGCGAACGACTGCGTCGGCGCCTTGCTGTCGAGCTGCAACGGGTTCTTGCCTTGGGAGGCGAGTTCCGGGTTGTAGCGGTACAGCGGGAAATGGCCCGTCTCGACCGCGAGCTTCTGGTGCTCGAGACCGGTGACCATGTCAAAGCCCTGCGCGATGCAGTGAGAGTAGGCGATGATGATCGCCGGCCCGTCGTAAGCCTCGGCTTCAGCGAAGGCCTTCACCGTGGCGGCCGGGTTGGCGCCCAAGCTGACCTGCGCGACGTAGATGTTCTTGTACGTCATGGAGATCATGCCGAGGCTCTTTTTCATCTGGCCTTTGCCGGAGGCTGCGAACTTGGCGACCGCGCCGAGCGGCGTGGACTTGGACGCCTGCCCGCCGGTGTTGGAGTAGACCTCGGTGTCCAGCACGAGGATCTTGATGTTGCGCCCTGATGCGAGCACATGGTCAAGGCCGCCGTAACCGATATCGTACGCCCAGCCGTCTCCGCCGATTGCCCAAACGGACTTGCGGATCAGATAATCCGCGACGCCGAGCAGGTTCTTGCAGGTGACGCAGCAGGAGCCGTCGCCGATGAGCTTCTTGAGCTCGGCGACCAGCGCACGCATGGCTTCGACGCCCTCGGCGCTCTTCTGGTCCGTGTCCTTGATCTTCTGGGCCACCGCCTTGAGTGCGGCCGGAGCCTGCTCTGCGGCGATGATCTGGCCGATCAGCTCGAGCGCGTAGCCGTTGAGCTTGTCGGCGGTCAGGCGCATGCCGAAGGCGAATTCCGCGGCATCCTCGAAGAGCGAGTTGGACCATGCGGGCCCGCGACCGTCCTCGCGCTGGCAATAAGGCGTGGTGGGCAGGTTGCCGCCGTAGATCGACGAACAGCCCGTGGCGTTGCCGATGAGCAGATGGTCGCCCGCGATCTGCGTGAGCAACTTGAGATAGGGCGTTTCGCCGCAACCCGCGCAGGCGCCCGAGAACTCGAAGAGCGGCCGCTTCAGCTGGCTGCCCTGGATCGTGGTCGGGTTGAGCTTGGAGGTGTCGGCTTCCGGCAGACCGAGGAAGAATTTCCAGTTCGCCGCCTCGGTGGTGCGCAGCGGAATCTGGTCGGCCATGTTGATGGCTTTCTTCGAGGGGTTGGCCTTGTTCTTGGCCGGGCAGCGCTGGACACAGAGCCCGCAGCCGGTGCAGTCTTCCGGCGCACACTGAATCGTGTACTTGAAGCCGGGGAAGGCTTTGCCGACAACGCCCTTGGCATCGACGGACTTGAAGGTCGCCGGCGCGTCTTTGAGGGCCGAGGGATCATACGCCTTGCCGCGGATGGCCGCGTGCGGGCAGACCAGCGAACACTGCATGCACTGGATGCAGGTGTCAGGGTCCCACACCGGGATTTCGGTCGCGATGTTGCGCTTCTCCCACTGCGTGGTGGCGGTGGGCCACGTGCCGTCGAGCGGGATCATCGAGACCGGCAGATCATCGCCGCGCTGGGCCATAATCTCGGCGGTCACGGTCTTGACGAATTCGGGCGCCTCATCGGCTACGACCTTCGGCATCTTGACTTTGCCGGCCGGCTTCGCAGGATAGCTCACGATTTTCACCGCGTCGGAAGCGGCGTCGATGGCGTCCCAGTTCTTCTGGACGACGGCGTCGCCCTTCTTGCCGTAGGTCTTCTTTGCGGCCTTCTTGAGGGCTGCGATCGCCTCGGCCTCGGGCAGGATTCCGGAGATCTTGAAGAACGCGGTCTGCATGATCGTGTTGATGCGTCCGCCGAGGTGCAACTCGTGGTCGAGTTTGAGGGCGTTGACGACATAGAACTTGAGCTGCTTCTCGATGATCTGCTTCTCGATCTCGTCGGGCATCTTGTCCCAGACTTCATCGGCTTCATAGGGCGAGGCCAGCAGGAAGGTGCCGCCGGGCTTGATGTTCGCGAGCATGTCATACTTCTCGAGGAACGAGAAGTTGTGGCAGGCCACAAAGTCAGGCTTGGTGCACAGGTAGGGGCTGCGGATCAGGTGCGGGCCGAAACGCAGGTGCGAAACGGTGATCGCGCCGGCCTTTTTCGAATCGTAGACGAAATAGCCTTGGGCGAAATTGTTCGTGTCTTCGCCGATGATCTTGATCGAGTTCTTGTTCGCGCCGACCGTGCCGTCGGAGCCGAGCCCGTAGAACATGCACTCTTTGCGGCCTTCGTCCGCGAGCGTGAACGCCGCGATGTCGAGGCTGAGGCCGGAGACGTCATCTTTGATGCCGACGGCGAAGTGGTTCATGGGCTTGGCGCTCTTGGCGTTGTCGAAGACCGCCTTGACCATGGCCGGGGTGAACTCCTTCGAGCCCAGACCGTAGCGCCCGCCGTAGGTCGGAATCCAGCTCTTCAGCGTGGAGACCTTGCCCTGCATGGCTTCGCCGATCGCGGTGCGGACGTCGGTGTAGAGCGGCTCGCCGACGGCGCCGGCTTCTTTGGTGCGGTCAAGGACCGTGATGGTCTTGACCGTGGCGGGGATCGCGAGCGCGAACGCGTTGATGTCGAAGGGACGATACAGGCGGACCTTGATGAGGCCGTACTTTTCGCCCTTCTTGTTCAGCTCTTCGACGGTCTCGTGGACGGTCTCGGCGCCCGAGCCCATGATGACGATCACGTGCTCTGCGTCCGGAGCGCCTTCATAGTCGAACAGCTTGTATTGGCGGCCGGTGAGCTTGGCGAACTTGTCCATGCACTTCTGCACGATCGCCGGGGTCGCGGTGTAGAACGGGTTGACCGTCTCACGGCCCTGGAAGTTCACGTCCGGGTTCTGCGCGGTGCCGCGCATGACGGGCTTTTCGGGGTTGAGCGCGCGGGCGCGGTGTTCGGCGACGAGGTTGTCGTCGATCATCGCGCGGATGGTTTCGCGGTCGACCTGATCGATCTTCTGCACTTCGTGCGAGGTGCGGAAGCCGTCGAAAAAGTGCACGAACGGGACGCGCGTTTCCAGCGTGGCGGCGTGCGCGATGGTGGCCATGTCCATGACTTCCTGCACGCTGTTGGAACCGAGGAAGGCGAATCCGGTCTGGCGGCAGGCCATGATGTCGCCCTGGTCGCCGAAGATCGAGAGACCTTGACAGGCGAGCGCGCGGGCCGTGACGTGGAAGACGGTCGGCGTGAGTTCGCCGGCGATCTTGTACATGTTCGGGATCATCAGGAGCAGGCCCTGTGATGCCGTGAAGGTGGTTGTGAGAGCGCCGGTGGTCAGCGCGCCGTGGACTGCGCCCGCGGCGCCGGCTTCTGACTGCAGTTCAACCACGTGGGGAACGGTGCCCCAGAGGTTCTTCATGTCTTTCGCTGCCCACTCGTCGGACCACTCGCCCATGGGCGAAGAGGGGGTGATGGGGTAGATCGCGGCGACTTCGCTGCACGCGAAAGCAACTTCGGCGGCGGCTTGGTTGCCGTCGACCATGATTTTCTTGGCCATGTTGTGTTCTCCTTAAAAAAAGTGAGGCGCGTCCGGTGAACCGGACGCGCCAGGTAATGGGATTACTTCTTCAGAGCGGCACGAACCTCATCGAGGTGGCCCGCCGAGCCGAGAAGGACATTTTTCGCGGCAATGAACTTCGCGTACTCAGGAATGAAGACCTTGCCGGGATCGCGCAGATCGAATTTCTCGGGATGATCGCGGAAGAATTCGCGGTGCACGCGGCACCACACCAGGCGTCCGTCGGTGTCGATGTTGATCTTGGTGACGCCGAGCTTGGCCGCGCCGAGGAACTGGGAGGCATCCACGCCGCTCGCGCCTTTGATGTTGCCGCCGGCCGCGTTGATGCGCGCGACTTCGTCCTGCGGGACCGAAGAGGAGCCATGCATCACCAACGGGAAGTTGGGAAGCAACTTCTGGATCTTCTCGAGGATGTCGAAGCGGAGTTTCTGGTCACCCTTGAACTTGAACGCGCCGTGCGAAGTGCCGATCGCGCAGGCGAGGGAATCAATGCCGGTCTGCTTGACGAAATATTCGGCCTCTTCGGGCTTGGTGTAGACGTGCTCGGCGGCCGAAACGTCCTCTTCGACGCCTTTGAGCTGTCCGAGTTCGGCTTCAACCACGATGCCCTTGGCGTGGGCGGCGTCGACGACGCGCTTGGTGATCTCGATATTCTTCTCGATCGGGAAATGCGAAGCGTCGATCATGACGGAGCTGTACACGCCGGAGGCGATACAGTCCATGCAGGTCTCTTCATCGCCGTGGTCCAGATGCACCGCAAAAACGGCGTCGGGAAAGATTTTGTCGGCGGTCGTCATCATCGTCTCGAGCATGAGCTTGTGGGTGTAGGAGCGGGCGCCCTTGGACAGCTGGACGATGAACGGGGCCTTGCTCTCGACGTTGCCTTTGAAGAGGCCCATCGTTTGCTCAAGGTTATTGATGTTGTACGCGCCGATGGCGTATTTGCCATAAGCCTGTTGGAAAAGTTCCTTGGTGGTGACGATCATGGCTGTCTCCTGTGTTAATCCGGCCGGCCCGGCCTGCACAGGCAGACGCGCCGATACCGCGTAAGAATTGAGCATATACTATACTTGGATCATGCCTGAGGGGCAAGTCTAAACGCCACGCGAAACCGCGAAGAATAACTCTAAACGCAACGCTCGCTTTTTTTGAAAGGGAGGGCGGGGCTTATGTGCCCGCACACATGGCGCCGAAGATGGGCTTGAGATGACGGTCGTAGAGATTTTCTGTCACGTGCTTTGCGACGACCTGCGCGCTGGCCTCCAGCGCGTTCAAATAGCGGTCGCCGAGCTCGGCCGCCACTTTGTAAGACACGTGGATAAACTGGCGGAAGTCGGGGTTGAATTGGGTGTCGTCCGGCACGTGCTTCAGTGTCGCGGCGAAACGTCCGGCGCTCCAGGAGCCGACCTCCTCGATCCGCGGCAAGCGTTGCTGCCGCACGTCGATGACCGTGGCGTAAGGGCCGCACAGCTCGTCGAAACGCGTGAGCGCGCGCGAATAAATCTCCTTGGCGACGGAAAGGCCTTCGCCTCCGGACTTGGCCAGGCCGATGACCTCCTCCAGCCAGGTCGTGCCCGCGGTCTTGACGTGCACGCCCGTGCCATGCGCTTTCAGCGTCCGCGCGACATGGGGGTAGAGCGAAAACTTGTCACTGCCGGAATGGATGCTGAGCTTGAGGGTTTCAGGCAGCCCGAAGCGTCGGATTGCATTCCGCACCACGCAGACGTCAGCGTCGAACTCTCGGGCGAACATCTCCGGATCACCCACGTAGTCCACGCCTTTGTTGAAACGTCCGGTGAACTTCGGCGCGATGGTCTGCGCCGGGATCTGCTCTTCGGCGATGGCCGCGAGGATGACCAGGAGCATGTCCGGCGTCTGCGGCTGCAGGGTCTCGTCCATGGAAATCTCGGTGACGAAGTCGTCCGTGCCCTTGGTCTCCACAATGTGCCGGTAGAGGCGGCCCGCCTGCCGGACCGCAAAGAGCATGCTGCGCAGATGTTCTGCCAGTAGTTGCCGCGTCAGCGTCACCGGCCGGTCCAAGCCCTCAATCGCATGTGTGCCGATCAGGTCTTCGTGCCTCGCGATGAACCCGTAGATATCGCCCTCGTCCATCGTCTCGCCGATGTAGTCGGCCACATCCAGAGTGAAAAAGTCTGATGAGGCGACGAAGGAGTCGACATTCTTGAGGCTGATGTGGTCGGCATCGACGTAATAGGGCAGCGACCACTGCGCGTCGCGGACGGCCGAGTCGGCCTCGGCGCGTACGGACTCGGGGCTCGTGCCGATGATCGTGTGTTCTCGGTTCGACTTGTTCCAGACCGGCGACACGTCCACGCGTTCATTTTGGGCCAACAGACGGAAGGCTTCCAGCTGTGCCCTGCCCTGGCGTCCGAACCGATCCCCAACCCCCATTGAATATTTCGCTAATTTCTTCATGGCTGGCTACACCATAACAAAACGGCGGTCGAGATGGCAAGAGCGGCGGAAGACGCGAACGGCCGGCGGGCGCATCCCCGTTTCACTTGCTTGCTGGTCCGCGTCGGGCCGTCCGGGTCGGCGCGGGGATGTTCACTTCCGCTTATAACGTAACTGTGACGCCTCCAGAGACAGTTCGGTGACCTCCTCGACGAGGAGTCTGAACTTTTTGTAGGTCTCGACCTCCCTCTTGACGGCGGCGAGATTGTCCG
>Ga0209098_1000088_pt1 | contig 96515 bp, 80 predicted proteins | sample AD_JPNHW1_MetaG_FD_184429 | JGI IMG/M metagenome (GOLD analysis project Ga0209098, IMG submission 184429) | Active sludge microbial communities of municipal wastewater-treating anaerobic digesters from Japan - AD_JPNHW1_MetaG (SPAdes) (version 2) | ecosystem: Engineered > Bioreactor > Anaerobic...
AAAAGAAGGGCCAGCACACCGATCATTTTCACCAGGAAAATCGCCCAGCTGAAAGGGTCAAAGAACAAGGCGATTCCCAATCCAAGGGTTAGCAAACCATTGATCAACAATCCGTTCTTAAACTTTGGAGCTTCACGGAGAGTGGCCAGAACTGCCAACTGGATAATTCCCATGATCACAATCCAGATCCCTGCCAGGATCATGAAAAGTTGGATGGATGCTTGCGGAAAAAAGCCCAGGATCAGCCCGATAGCGATCACGGCGATCGATTCAAAAAGAATAAGGCCCGCCTGTTTATCTTTTCTGAAGTTATTGATGCCGAAGATCATCACCAGGATTCCGATGCCCAGCATTGCATAGCCGAAGATTTTGATCATTGCTTCGATGGCTTCACGGGTGTTAAGGATCACCAGAATCCCGAAAAGAAGGAAGAGGATCCCGTTCACCGCAAGGAACCACCAGTTTTTAAAACGTGCTTTCGCCATAATATTCAGTTTAGTAACCGGTTAAAATAATTTATGGAACTTGTATGGAGACGCCCCTGAAATATTCCAGCAGGGAGCCGGTAATGACAAAAATACCGATGATCAGGAACAACAGTCCTACAATGCGGTTCATCCAGAGTTTGACCTGCGGGTTGCCGGCTATTTTAATTTTATTGGCCAGGACGACCTTCAGGATATCGGTGGTAAGAATAATCCCCAATGTACCAGTGAAAAAGAGTGCCACACTTTGTTGATTGCCCCCATAGGTAGCGGTAATGGCAACAACGGAGGTAATCCAGAAAACCCAGAGCATCGGGTTGGCAATGTTGAGGACGAACCCTTTGATAAAATAGGCCAAAACGCCTTTCTTTTTGACCCGGATCTCGTTGATGGCTTCCACCTGTTCGGTTTGCGGGACTTTTTTAAAGAAGGTGTAGAGCCCGTAAAGACATAGCACTACCCCTCCGATGATTCCCAGCACCAGGTGGTATCCCGGATCTGTAATAATCCGGCTGGCGCCGAAAAAACACCCCACCACCAGCGTCAAATCGCTTATAAATATTCCCAATGCAAGAAAAATACCCGTTTTAACGCCATGTTTGATGCTTGTCTGCAACAAAGCGAACAGGGCCGGTCCCAGGGTGATGGCCACCGTAAGACCGAGGATCATCCCTTCAAAAAGCGGATGTAAGATAGAGACCACAGCAAACCGGAGTTATTGTTTGTTATACGATCGGATGTGCATATCCCACTGTTCCAGTTGTTCATTTTTCAGCACTCTTGGGAACTTATGGGCGCCACCTTCCTTTCCTCTGATCCTCATCCAATCGTGAAAGGCTTGCAAAGGTAATACTTCCACAGAAATGTTACGGATCGCTTCAATCCGTTCGACCCGATAGTCATCGTTGAGGATTTTCAGGAAGGTGTCAAGTTTTTCTGCAGCTACGACGGGATCCAGGGGTTGGTCGGTTCCCAGGTACCATCTGTGAGCAAAGAGGTTGCCAGAGCGAATGCCTGCCATGGTAAACTCATTGATTTTCACATTTGTATCATCCTGTAACATCCGGATGGCGCGGTTCATGTTGTCCTGTGACAAATGTTCGCCGCAGAGGTTGAGAAAATGTTTGGTCCGGCCGGTCAGGACGATCTCATTATTGGCAACAGAGACGAACCGGATGGTATCCCCGATCAGGTAACGCCAGGCCCCGGCACAGGTGGTGAGCAGCAAAGCATACTCCTTGTTCTCTTCAACCTGTCCGAGTACAAAGGTCTCCGGGTTGGCCCGCAATTCTCCTTCACTGTCGAAATTGTCGTTATTGTAGGGAATGAATTCATAAAAGATCCCGTTGTCAATAATCAACTCCATTCCCTTTTTGTTTTCGGGTTTCTGGTAAGCTATATAGCCTTCGGAGGCCAGGTATGATTCGTTGTACAATACCGGTTTAGAAAAGAGGTTTTCAAAACTCTTCCGGTAGGGGTCGATGGAAACTCCGCTGTGAACATAAGCAGCGAGGTTGGGCCATATCGCGTGAATCGAGCTGACTTTATAATGAGCAACAATTCTCTCGAGGATGATCTGAATCCAGGCCGGGACCCCCACCATGATTCCGATATCCCAACTGGCCGCTTGCCTTACGATTTCGTTCAGCTTGATGGTCCACTCCTGCTCCCTGGAGATGGCCTGTCCGGGTTTATAAAAATGCTGGAACCAGAAAGGAATGTTACTTGCCGTTATTCCGGAAAGATCTCCCTTGTAATAGGTACCGTTGTATTGAAGATGGGTGCTACCACCGATCATCAGGACTCCTTTTTCATAAAAGGTGTCGGGAAAACCATATTTTGTGGCCGTGATCAGTTGGCGGATGCTGGCCCTTTTAATGGCACGGAGCATGTGGCTGGTGACGGGAATGTGTTTGGAAGAGGCTTCCGATGTTCCTGAAGTGAGTGCGAAATATTTCACTTTGCCGGGCCAGGCCACGTAAGCTTCGCCATTGAGACTCCGGTACCACCAGTTTTTGAACATGCCACCATAATCATGAAGGGGTATGGCCCTCCGGAAGGCAGTCACAAAATCCGGAGAAGTTAAAATGGCGCCAAAATCATAGAATTCACCAAAAGCGGTATTCTGAGCGCTCATCAGTAGCTTTTTCAATACTTTGCGTTGTTTCACGACAGGGTTCCTGACAGTCATGTCGAGAGGTAACTGCCTGATCTCATAAGCTTTTCGGATGATTGAACCCAGTATTGGCATCGGAGAAGGTCAATTGACGTTTGAGAAGGTAAAATTAACAAAAATGTGTAATTTCGACAGTTTATAAATCCGGCCATGGTGCCCTTGATTCGGAAAATGCTGAAAATTATGGGATGGGCGCTATTGACATTTGTGGTGGTTATAAGCGGATTTCTGCTTTTTATGATGCTGACGGAGTACAATCCCGATCAACCTTTTAAAGCGGAGATCATAGGCAGGGCGACAGAGACCGCAAAAGCAAAACGCGATTTCACGCTGCTTTCATGGAATATCGGCTATTGCGGGATGGGAGCGGAGATGGATTTTTTTTATGACGGGGGGAAGCAGGTGATCCCTGAAGAATCCCGATTTCAGCGGTATTTTAATGGAATAACAACGTATATCAGGGAAAGGGATACCGTTGACCTTTTTTTGTTGCAGGAGTTAGACATCCGGTCAAAAAGGGCCTATTACACGGACGAACCCGATGCTGTCAGCCGGGTCCTTCCCGGCTATTGCCATGCATTTGCCATGAATTACGATTGCCGGTTTGTCCCTGTTCCGCTTTTTCGTCCCATGGGTTATGTGAAGGGGGGATTGGCCACCTGGTCAAGAATGGCACCGGAAACGGCGATAGGAATTCCGTTCAAAACGAACTTTCCCTGGCCTGAACGGTTATTCAGCTTGAAACGTTGTTTTCTTTTAATGCGATTCAATTTAGACAATGGCAGGGAGTTGGTTGTGATCAACACCCACAACAGTGCGTTCGATGAAGAAGGGGATTTACGCCGGAAGGAGGTGGCCATACTCAGTCAATACATGACGCAAGAGTACGCCCGTGGTAATTTTGTCATTGCCGGTGGGGATTGGAACAGCAACCCCAGGGGTTTTGATCCCACTTTGGTGACATCGGGAGACAAAGTGGTCAAACTGGAAGTTCCTGTCGATACCGCTTTATTCCCTGGATGGCACTTTCTTTATGACCCGAAGCGTACCGGCAATCGTTTTGCCGATATGCCTTATATAAAAGGAGAAACCCGCACTACCCTGATCGATTTTTTCATTGCCTCTCCCAACCTGGAAATCAGGGAGGTGAAAACCCTTGATTGCGGCTTTGCTTATACCGACCATGAACCGATCATGGTTCGGATCCATATTCCCGACGAAACATTGTTGACCCATGAAGATTAATGTACAAGAAGAACAATTGCTTGCCGAAGTTTTGCATAACGCGTTCGGTGAAGCCTCGAAGACAACCATCAAACAATGGATCACCCATGGCAGTGTGAAAATCAACGGGCGACTGGAGACCAATCCCGCAAGAAAGGTAAAATCGGGGGATGTGGTTGAGTACAACCGTCAGAAATTGAAGAAGATGCGTCATCGTTCCCCCTTTCCATTGTATTTCGAAGATGAATTCATTGTTGTAGCTGAAAAACCGGCCGGGTTGCTGACGGTTGGCGAGCGGGGAACGGGTGGTACTTCCTTTTACCAGCAGATGCTCAATTACGTAAAAGAGAACTCCGACGGGAAAGAAAAACTGTACGTAGTTCACCGGCTGGATCGCGAGGTTTCAGGTTTGCTTGTCTTTGCCAAGACCGAAAAGGAACATGAGCAGATGAAAGAACAGTGGAACAAGGTGATCAAGCGATATTATGCGCTGGTAGAGGGAGATCCACCGAAAGAGCGGGATACCATTGTCAGTTGGCTGATGGAGGGAGGTGACCAGAAAGTGCGATCGGTCAGGGAGCAGGAGGGGGCTAAAAGGGCGGTGACACACTACCGGGTGATGGATCGTACGCCCGGATTCTCTCTGTTGGAGGTAGCGCTGGAAACCGGAAGGAAGAACCAGATAAGGGTTCATCTTTCAGAAATGGGTTGCCCGGTGGTCGGCGACCGGCGATATGGCGCTGATGCAAGGTTTGTAAGGCGGATCAGATTGCATGCTTTTTATTTGTCATTCCCTCATCCGGCCACCGATGAATTGCTGGAATTCAAGAGCAAGATGCCGGCAGGCTTTCTCACCCTCCGCCCCGAGGATGAAAAATATAAATAAAGATTAATGTGAAAACCCCCGCTGTCGCAACGCTTCAAACACAACGATGGCTGCGGAGGCTGAAACATTCATGGAGTCGATTTTTCCCAACATGGGAATCCTGATCAACTGGTCGGCCCCTTCCAACCATGCATCAGAGAGGCCATAGGCTTCAGAACCCATTACAATGGCACAGGGGATCGCGTAATCAGCGTGGTGATAAAAAGCTGTTGCCGTCAAAGCGGTGGCGTACGAACGGATCCCCTTTCCCCGGAGCCATCCAAGGGTTTCTGAAGTGGTGGCAGTGACGATGGGTAAAGTGAATACACAACCGATCGCCGACCGGATGGTGTTGGGATTATAAAGGTCGGTTTGCGGATCACAGATAACCACAGCATCCAGCCCCGCTGCATCAGCCGTGCGAAGGAGTGCCCCCAGGTTACCCGGTTTCTCCACTGTTTCGAGGATCAGCAACAGCGGATCATGACGGAGGGCCAGGTCGGTGAAATGGAGCCTGCGCGGCCTGGCAACGGCTATCGCTCCTCCATGATCCTTCCGATAGGCCAGGCGATTAAATACATCCCTTGTTACCTCCAGGATCTCCGTCGACCTGGTCAACTTTCCGAAAAGTTCATCACGCACTGCAGGAACAAGCAAATCCGGGCAAAAATACAGCTGAACGATATCGAAACCAGCCTGCAAAGCCAGTGAAATCTCCCTTGTCCCTTCTGCCACGAAACGCTCCTGCTCTTTCCGGGCACTTGCCTTTTCTTCCAGCAACAAAGTGTTTTTAACCCGAGGATTCTGAACACTCGAAATCATCATGTACATTTTCGGCATCTGTTTTTTTACCAAAAGTAATTTTTTTTCATTTTTCCTTGCCAGGTTAAAAATTATACCTACATTTGCGTATTCAAATACCTAATAGTTTAATGTCAAAAATCTTTGCGTTATCAGAAGCAGCTTCCATCGCGATCCACAGCATGGTCTTGATTGCACGGTCACCCGATGGCATCAATGCAGCGAAAGTGTCGGAAATAACAGGGTTTTCAAAAAACCATATTGCAAAAGTGCTGCAGCGACTGGTCAAAGAAGATATGCTGCGTTCGGTACGCGGACCGGCCGGAGGATTTTCCATGAAGCAGGATCCCAAAAACGTAACCCTGCTGGATATTTACCAGGTCATTGAGGGAACCCTGGATATCGGCGATTGTCCTTTGTCGTATGATGTTTGTGGCTTTGACCGGTGCCTGATGGGCAACGTGGTCAACAAGTTGACAGCAGAATTCAAAAAATTTCTTCAGGATCAGACACTTCAGAAGTATCTCTGATATTTCTGATCTTTTTTTATGTTAAAAACAGTAAAAAAATACCTAATAACTAAAATAAAGTTGTTTTATGAAACGACAGATCATTGTCAGCATCACCGGGGAGGTACCGGAAGAAGAAATGCTGTGATCAATTCAGACATAACAAATTGAAAACCAAATAAAAATCAAATAATTATTAAATTTTTTCATTATGGAAAGAAGTATTTTCGAACACTCCAATGTGTTCAGGTTTCCCGAAAACGTGGAATATTCCGCTGATGGGATCATCAGCAAACGAGTCATTGATCGGCCTTCTGGTACCGTAACCCTTTTTTCTTTTGATAAAGGCCAGCGCCTGAGTACCCATTCTGCCCCTTATGATGCCATGGTCCAGGTGGTGGAGGGGAAGGCCGAGATCGTGATCAATGAGCAACCTTTCACCCTTGGCACCGGCGATAGCATCATCATGCCTGCCGGGATTCCCCATGCCGTCAATGCGGTTGAACGTTTTAAAATGATATTAACCATGATAAAAGGATAAAAAGATGAGCGAACTGATCAATAATTCACAGAACAGAAAAGAGTTACTGAAACACATGATTCTCCAGTTGCATGAAGGAATTGCCCCGGAGGCGATACGTGCCCGGATGGTGGATCTGATGGCCAGGATCCCTTACGCGGAAGTGGTAGAGGTTGAGCAGGAGTTGATCTCTGAAGGGTTGCCCGAAGCGGAAGTTCTTCGCCTGTGCGATGTCCATACCGATGCCCTGAAGGGGCACATCGACCTTGCGGGGATGAAAATTGTTCCTCCGGGTCATCCGGTGGATACTTTTAAACAGGAGAACAAGGAACTGACCAGGGTGGCCGGTGAGTTGGATTCCTTGTTCAGTCAGGCAGAGACGGCTTTTGCCGACGGAGAGGAAGCATATCTAAATAAAGTTAAGACCCTGTTCAACAGCCTGATGGATGTTGACAAACATTACCGGAGAAAAGAAAACCTTGTATTTCCTTTCGTGGAAAAACATGGGATAACGGGACCTCCGAAGGTGATGTGGGGCAAGCATGATGAAACCCGCGATCTGCTGAAAAACGCCATCGACGCACTGAACATGCCAGGCAAGCTGACCCCCGAGATGATGGAGATGAAAATCGAGTTTTTCCTGAAACCAGCGGTGAAAGCCATCCGTGACATGATCATGAAAGAGGAGGAGATCCTCTTCCCGATGACACTTGATAAACTGACCGATGCAGAATGGTATGATGTGTACCGCCAAACCAACGAGATCGGCTATTGCCTCTACGATCCCAAGATAGCCTGGCGTCCGCTCGGGATCGAAGTGGAAGAATCGACCTCCGCTGAAGAGGGCACTGTCAATCTCCCCAGTGGAAAATTTACTTCGGAGGAATTAATGGCGTTGTTGAACACCCTTCCTATCGACATCACGTTTGTCGATCGCAACGACAAGGTGCGTTATTTTTCCCAAGGGAAAGAGCGTATTTTCGACCGGAACCGGGCAATTTTAGGGCGGGATGTCAGGATGTGCCATCCCCCTTCAAGCGTACACGTGGTGGATCAGATCGTTGGGGATTTTAAAAGCGGTAAAGCCGATAGCGCTCCTTTCTGGATCCAGATGAAGGGAAGGTTTATTCACATTGAATATTTCGCCCTCCGCAATGAAAAGGGAGAATACCTTGGTACGGTTGAAATGTCACAGGATCTGACCGAGAAAAGAGCTCTGGCCGGTGACCAGCGGTTGCTTTCGTACCGGAAAAAAGAGGAAGATTCTATACCTGAAAAAACAGATCAGGAGATGAAGAAATCCTATAACATAAAAACAGTGCTGGATGCCCGTCCATTACTGGCGCAGGGTATCCATCCGCTGGAACGTGTACAGCAGGAGTGCGCTATGCTTCAGCCCGGTGAGGCTTATGAGATCATTACCCCGTTCCCGCCGGCGCCGATGATTGATAAGATGGCTGCGGCCGGGTTTGAGACTCAATCAGAAACATCTTCCGACGGTTTGTTCCATACTTTGTTCATCAAGCGGTAGCGACAGGTATAATTTTCCCAAAGGGAAGAGGTTGCGGGTCGTTGCAGCAGGTATCAAAGCGGCCGGCAGGAGGGAAAGCGGATTAAGGGGTATTCCCGGCGATCGGTTCCGGGTTTTTCTCTTCTTCCAGCCCTTTCAATATCTGGTTCACATCTGCTTCCGTTGTGGTTAGTTTTTGACGGCAGATTTTGATCAGGGTTGCGGCCCTTTTTACTTTTTCTGCCAACAGATCGACGGAGATCTCTCCCGATTCAATGTCGTTTACCAAACGTTGAAGTTCCTCAAACGCTTCAGTATAGCTCATTTTTTCACTCATGGTCCTGATTATTTTTCAGTTCAGGCCGCAGGGCCGTTACCCGGCTTTCGACAGCTCCTTCCTGTAACAGGGTGGTCAGGAGATCGCCGGGTAATAGTTCGTCACAATTTCGGAGCACTTTCCCTTTTTTCAGGGTGATCGAATAACCCCTGGCCAGTACATTCCCCGGATCAAGCAATGATATTTGTTTTTCTGCCAGCGTAACCGATTTTTCGCACCATGCGAGAATTTCCTGAACTGCGTGTTGAAGGTGGGAAAAAGTCCGCGTAATTTCGGTATTGTCAATGAACACCAGGTTTCTGATTTCTTTTTGAAGACCGGAGACAGTCCGGGCCACGTTCTCCCTTCCGTTTTTTAAATAAAACCCGCTGTGGGACTTAATGCTCCCGGCCATCGAAACCACTTCGAACTGCTGTTCCTGCAACAAAGCGCCGGTAAATTTTATGAGATCGGATGAGAGCAGCCCGGTTGCCTGCTTTTCTTTGGTGAGGAGCCGGAGGGCGGTTCCAGTGATGGTTTTCCGGGCTTCATTGACTGGGACTGAAAAATCGTGAAATTTCTGGATCAGAAAACCCGCCAATTCGGTCGGGGTTATACCGTTTTTGTAAGCGACCATTTCGGCCACGGTTTCATTCGTGGCATGTCCGATTCCGGTCATTACCGGTAAAGGGAAACAAGCGATGGCTTTGGCCAGTTCAAAATGGTTGTATCCTGAAAGGCCTACATCGCCACCTCCTCCGCGGATGATCGCTACCAGATCAAAATGGTCTTTGACCCGGGCAATCAGGTTCAGTTGAATCATGATTGATTCAGCTACTTTATCACCCTGAAGGAGGGAAGGAAAGAGCCAATGGAAGAAGCGATATCCCCAGGGGTTATCGCGGAGCATGGTCAGGAAATCTGCATATCCTTTACTGGTTTCGACCGAGATCACCGCGATGCGTTGCGGAAGGAGCGGGAGCGATAACGATTTGTTACGATAGAACAGCCCTGTTTCCCGCAAACGGGTAATGGCAGCCATTTTTTCCCTTTCGAGTTCTCCCAGCGACCAGGAGGGATCGATATCAAGGATCCTCAGGCTTAAGCCATACACCTTATCAAATGTAATTTTCGCACTGAAAAGGATGTTGATTCCATCTTTAAGCGGAGCTTTCAATACACGAAGGAACTGTTCGTTGATCCGCTCGTAGTCCTCTTTCCAGATCAGTGCTCTGATTTGGGCTACCAGTCTGCCATCCCTTTTTTCCAATAAGTCAGGATAACAGTGACCGGATTTCCCGTAATAATTCAGCTTGTTCATTTCAGCTTTGATCCAGAAGGCCGAAGGATATTGATATTGAAAGGTTTGCTTGATTTTTTCAGCAATCTCCGACAATGAAAAAACGGTTTTATTGGCAAGGGATTCTGGCATCGTTTGATCCGGAAGATTTGGACTTTCTTCCGGATCAAAAGTACGGAATAAAAATTTTTCAGAACAGAAGTCAGCTGGTTGTATAAAACGAACATTTTTTCCTTAGTTTTGTTAGAAGATAAAGAGAATAAGGCTCATGAAAAGAATCATACAGTGGTTGATCCCTCCGGATCAATGGAAAACAGTAGTGGTTGTATTGATGGGAATTTTTTTTGGATTGGCAGCCTATGTGTTCTACATTTCTAAGGCCCCCTCTTATTTGTCGGACAATCCGGAGACGTGTATCAATTGTCATGTGATGAATCCTCAGTATGCCACCTGGGCTCACAGCAGCCATCGCAGGATCACCAACTGTAATGATTGCCATGTACCCCACAACAATGTTTTTAGCAAGTACCTGTTTAAAGCCGAAGACGGATTAAGGCATGCAACCATTTTCACGCTTCGCAACGAGCCCCAGGTGATTTTTATCCGCGAAGCCGGGAAAAAGGCTGTACAAGCCAACTGTATCCGGTGTCATGAACAGGTTACCGGGATGGCTTTCGTCAAACCGGTACAACCCCGGTTTCACAATTACCTGCAGGAAAGACAATGCCTTGATTGTCATCGTGAAACCCCTCACGGCCGGGTCAACGGACTGGCCTCGACCCCTAACGCGTTGGTGAAGACCAAGATAGAGAGTCGCACAGAGCGGGAAAAAGGAGAGTGATTGGATAAAACAATTTTCAGATAATCAGAATTTCATAACAAAGCATTAAAGCATCAAAAACAATAATATGACAACAGAAAAAAAACGCGCTCCCTGGGTCAATTGGGTGTTGTTCTTCGGCACCATGGTAATCGTCTTTTTATTGGGTTTGCTGGCGTCTTCCATAACGGAACGGCGGGCAGAAAGTGAATATGTTTTCAAACCACGGGTTGAGTTATCGGAGTATGAGCCACGGAATGAATTGTGGGGCGAAAATTTCCCCCGCGAGTACCAATCTTACCTGAGGACCGGTGACACCAATTTCCGTAGCAAATTCAATGGCAACGCATGGATCGATGAATTGGCTGAAGACCCGCGGCTGGTTGTTTTGTGGGCAGGGTATGCTTTTTCGAAGGATTACAGTTCCAGCAGGGGTCATTTCTATGCCATCACTGACATCCGGAAAACGTTGCGTACCGGTACGCCGAGGTTACCCGAAGACGGTCCCCAGCCGGCCACCTGCTGGACCTGTAAAGGTCCCGATGTTCCCAGGCTGATGGAGAAGCTGGGCCCTGCCGGTTTTTATAAAGGACAGTGGGGCGCTCTGGGGCACGAAGTGGTTAATTTTATTGGTTGTGCCGATTGCCACGATCCCAAAACCATGGATTTGCGGATCACTCGCCCGGCCCTGACTGAAGCTTTCCGGGCGATGGGGAAAGATATCTCCAAAGCTACTCACCAGGAGATGCGTTCACTGGTCTGTGCCCAATGCCATGTAGAATACTACTTTAACAAGAAAAGAGAAGATGCTCCCGGGGTTGCCTACCTGACTTTTCCCTGGAAATATGGCCTCTCTGCCGATTCAGCTTTGAAGTATTACGAAGAAGCGCAATTTGCCGACTTCACCCACCAGATCAGCAAAGCCCCGATTCTAAAGGCACAACATCCTGATTATGAGTTGTACCTTACCGGTATTCATGCTGATCGCGGCGTTGCCTGTGCCGATTGTCACATGCCTTATATTAAGGAAGGAGGACAGAAATTTACCAGCCACCGGATCACCAGTCCGCTGGAAAACATATCCGGTACCTGCCAGGTATGTCACCGTGAGCGTGAAGAAACATTGCGCGAAAACGTCTATGAAAGACAGGAGAAGGTCAAAGAGATAAGAGACAAAGCCGAAATAGAACTGGTGAAAGCCCATGTTGAGTCAAAAGCCGCGTGGGATGCGGGAGCAACGGAAGCCGAAATGGCCCCGGTTTTAAAACACATCCGTTATTCACAATGGTATTGGGATTACACTTCGGCCAGCCACGGCGCCTCTTTCCATTCACCCATTGAGGTTTCAAGATTGATCGGCAACGCGATTGACGAAGCCAAGGAAGCACGGATACTGCTGGCTCGCGTCCTGGCTTCCCATGGGAAAAACCAACCAATCTCCTATCCCGATATTGCCACTAAAGCAGCGGCCCAGCAGTTCATCGGACTGAACATGGCGCAACTTTATGCCAAAAAAGCAGAATGGATACAGACGGTCCTTCCGGAATGGGATAAAAAAGTCAAACACTGATTTGGTTGCTTGTCAATTAAGAAATCCTTATTCCGATGAATAGGTACGCATCTTCGCATTGGACAGAGTACGCCTTGATCGACTCAGGCGGGCTGGAGAAATTGGAGCGTTTCGGAAAATTTGTTTTGGCAAGGCCCGAACCTCAGGCAGTCTGGAAAAAAGCCCTTCCTGAAAAGGAGTGGGAGGAGCTATGGCATGCCTGTTATAAACGGAACCGTGGAACCGATCCTTCCCGGAGCGACAGTTTTGAGAAAGGGACGTGGATCCGGAAGAAAAACATGCCTGATCAGTGGAAAATCTCCTATTCTTACCGGGAAATGAACCTTCACTTTCGTTTGGGGCTGACGGCATTCGGACATATCGGAGTTTTTCCTGAACAAGCTGAGAACTGGGATTTTATTTATGATACGATCCGGCCGGCACGCTCCGGCTCCACCCTTAAAAAGCCGGTGAGTCAGCCCAGGATATTGAATCTTTTTGCTTATACGGGCGGGGCTTCCCTTGCAGCCAGAGCGGCAGGCGCAGAAGTAGTGCATGTCGATTCGGTCAGGCCCGTGATTAACTGGGCACGGGAGATGATGGAATTGACTGGATTGGACGGGATCCGCTGGGTGGTGGAGGATGCCTTGAAATTTGTACAGCGAGAGGTACGGCGCGGGAACCGCTACGACGGCATTATCCTCGATCCGCCCGCCTATGGCAGGGGCCCTGACGGCGAGAAGTGGATGCTTCAGGAGGGAGTGGATGAAATGATCGGGTGTTGCCATCAGTTGCTCCATCCCGGGAACTCTTTTTTAATCCTCAGTTTGTATTCCATGGGTTTTTCCACCCTGATATCGGAAAACCTCATCAGAAGTCATTTCGGGAGTACGGTTCCGTTACAATCAGGTGAACTTTGTTTTACCGACAAGGCCAACCGGATTTTGCCACTGGGGACCATGGTAAGGATGCTGCCGGTCCACTGAGCTGCTTCTTATAAAGAGCGATCTCTGTCGCTGCTCAAAAATAGTTCAGCGGCCACCCCGTCGGCCAGCAGTTGTCCCTCGTCTGTCAGGAAAAAAATACCGTTTTCTTCCCGTAACAAATCCCGTTCAATCAGTTTTTTGGTTGCTTTTTGAAAACGACTGTTCTCTTGTGAGTGGTCTTCCGCTTTCCTGAAGGGAAATAAGTCGCTCAGTTTTTGGCTGTCGCACCCCTTGCTGGTTCTCAGGGAGGTCATCACGTACTCATTGTATCGCTGTTCGGACGTAAGGGTTTCGATCTCAAAACAAGGTTGGCCGGTATGGTTTTTGGTCAGGTAATCATCCAGCCGCGATACATTCCATTGACGGCTGATCCCGTTGAATGAATGAGCCGAAGGCCCCAATCCAAGGTAATGGGTTCCGTTCCAGTAATTGCTGTTGTGCATTGATTCAAAACCCGGAAGTGCAAAGTTGGAAATCTCATAATGGAGGTATCCGGCGCTTTTCAGCATCTCCCGGATCATTTTGAAATGGGCAATCGACGCTTCTTCGGAGGGTCTTTCCAGCTTTCCTTTCCTGATCAGGATGTCCAGGGCGGTATAGGGTTCCACGGTGAGTGAATAGGCGGAAATATGCGGCACTTTCAACGCCAATGCCCGTTCAACGTTCTTTTCCCATTGACCCGGGTCCAGGGAAGGGATGCCGTAGATCAGATCGATGCTGATGTTGTGATAACCCTCATCCTGTAATCGATAAACAGCAGATTCAGCTTGCACGGCGGAGTGGCCGCGGTTCAGCCATAAAAGGTCTTTTTCAAAGAAGGATTGAATCCCGATGCTGAAACGGTTAAAACCGGTGTTTTTTAAAGCTTCCACATACTCTTTAGAAACATCTTCCGGGTTTATTTCGAGGGTGATCTCGGCAGGTTGAGCCGGGTGGTTGACAAGGATAGTTTCCAGAACCTCCTGGAGTTTTTCGGCGGGGTAGATGGTCGGGGTCCCGCCACCGAAATAGATGGTATGAATGAGTTGGCCGGCTAAATACGACCGGGACCTCTCCGCCTCTTTTTTCAGGGCTTCTAAAAGCTCCGATTGATTTTTCCGTGAGGCGAGGGAAAAGAAGTTACAGTAATGGCATTTTTGTTTGCAGAAAGGGATATGAATGTAAATACCAGCCAAAACAGTTATTTCTTTAAGACGATCCGGAAGGTAGTTCCTTTGTTAAGGGTTGAGGATTTGACGAAAATTTTTCCGTTGTGGTAATTGCTGATGATGCGCTGGGAGAGGGTCAGTCCCAAGCCCCAGCCTCTTTTTTTGCTGGTATATCCCGGATGGAAGATGGTTTTGAATCGTGATTTGGGAATTCCTTTCCCGGTGTCGCTCACATCGATATGGATATGGTCCGTATCTTCGGTGATGTCAATATTGACCTCTCCATTTCCTTCCATGGCGTCCACAGCATTTTTGCACAGGTTCTCGATGACCCATTCAAAGAGATGGAGGTTGATCGGGACAATGATTTCCTGGCCGATAGTGGGGGAAATATTGAAAACCACGCGTGGAGAGGTTCGCAATCGCATGTAATTCACCGTTTCATGGATTACACGGGTAATGTTGGTTTTTTCGAGGTGGGCGGCAGATCCGATTTTTGAAAAACGATCGGTAATGGTTTCCAGTCGTTGGACATCTTTTTCGATCTCTTTAACTGTTTCGTCGTCCAAACCTTTCAATTTCAGCAACTCAACCCAGGCAACCATCGAGGAGAGCGGGGTTCCTAACTGGTGAGCGGTCTCTTTGGCCATCCCGACCCAGACCTGGTTTTGTTCAGATTTTCTTGCATAACTGAAGAGAAGGTAGGCGATTAAAAGAAAAATAGCGATGACTCCGAACTGGACGACCGGGTAATATTTCAAACGGGTCAGCAAAAAGGAATCCTGGTAGAAAATGTAATGGATGCCGGTATCGGCCAGGTCAATTTTTATGGGTGTATTTTGCGAAGCCATGCTTTCAAGGGTCGATGCCACCCACTTTTTGTCGTTCATTTTTTCCTTCGGGATATTCCCGTGAGCGAACGGGATGGTTCCTGAGCTGTCGGTAATGATCACCGGGACTGAAGCGGAATTGAGCACAACTTCGGAGAAAAAGGAGCGGATCAGGTCGTCGAGCACTGCTTTGAGCTGGGCGAACATGTTGGAGTCCTTGTAATAGAGGTAGATTTTCTTGTTGTAAATGTACTGTACTACGATGGGAGGATAGACTGAATATTCCCGGAGCAGGCTGCCGTCGAGCCTTCTTACCGAGTCATCCAGCCGGGTGTTGCGGGAGGTCATGATGTTGCCCGAGTCATCGGTAACAATAACCGGAATGGTGGTGTTTTCACCGATGATATTGAGAAAGAAATTCAGGTCTTCGTTGGAGGTAGCGGTCAGAATGCGTCGCTGGGCTTCTGCAACGATGGAAACTCTTTTTCTTTCTTCAGTTTTAAGTTGTTCGAAAAGGTTGTTGGTATAGTTCACCAGATCAGCTTTCTGGTGGATGGCATCGGCCCAGATCTGGACATTTTTTCTTTCATCTTTTCGGATTTCATCCACCAGAATACTGGTGTAGTAGAGCGAAGCGGCGACGATGAATACTGCGCCGGCAAAGAGGATGAATTTCCAGCGTTTTTTCCGGAGATAGAGATCCACAGGCAGGATTTTTAACATAAACGGTTTAGCGCCGGAAATATTTTAATCTGGATATCAAAGATATAGGAGAATGTCAAACAAATTTTTCTCCTTTTTCAAGCATCACGTCGTTGACATATTGCCGGATTTGCTGTTCGTCGGCTTTGCGGCATACCAGCAAGACGTTGTCGGAATCCACTACGATGTAATCGTTTAAACCTTCGAGCACTACCACTTTGTCGTTGGGCATATTGACAATGCAATTATTAGATTCGTAAATCATTACGTTTTTTCCAATGACGGTATTGCCTTGGTTGTCTTTGGCCCGGTTTTCATACAATGAGCCCCAGGTCCCGAGGTCGGACCAGCCAAAGTCGGCAGCCAGGACGTAAACGTTGGAAGCATTTTCCATGATGCCGTAGTCGATCGAAATGCTTTTGCAAATGGTGTAGGTTTCGGTGATGAAAGCTTTTTCTTCCGGGGTACCGTATTTCCCAATTCCTTGTTTGAAAAGGGAATCGATCTCTTCGAGGTGTTCCCGGAAAGCATTCATGATGCTTTTGAGCGACCAGATGAAAATCCCGGAGTTCCATAGAAAATCGCCGCATTGCAGGAAGGTGACAGCCAGTTCGCGGTTGGGTTTTTCGGTGAAGGTTTTGACCTTTTTGATGTGTTGTTCTTTGGGATAGACAGGGACTTTTTCTTCGAGGTATTGTATGTATCCATAGCCTGTATCCGGCCGGCTGGGGCGGATGCCGAGGGTCAGCAACCAATCGTTTTCGCCGGCAGCGTCGAGGGCCGATTGGATATTTTTCAGGAAGAGGCTTTCATTGAGGATGATATGGTCAGAAGGGGCTACCACGATGCGAGCTTCGGGATCACGAGCAAGGATGCAGTAGTTGGCATAAGCGATGCAGGGGGCGGTATTGCGGCGGGAAGGTTCGGCCAGGATCTGGGCCGGTTGTACCTCCGGGATTTGTTGTTTTACCATTTCAACATAAATCTCATTGGTAACGATATAAATATTTTCGCGCGGGCATATTTTTGTGAAACGATTGTAGGTTTGCTGGATCAGGGTTTCACCTGTACCCAGAATATCAATGAATTGTTTGGGGTGGGAGGTTCGGCTCATGGGCCAGAAGCGGGCGCCGATGCCCCCTGCCATGATCACGCAAAAATTGTGTTTCGACTTTGCCATGTCAACAGTTTTTTAGGAGTACAAACATACGAAAGTATGGTATAATGTCGGTATTTCAAAGAGGGGTAACCGGGGCCATTCTGCTGACCAGGTACAGGCGATTGGTTTTCATACAAATACAACGGTACCGGGTCCTGATCTTTTCTTTTTTCCGGAAGATACGTTTTCCATGAAGGGTAAAAAGAGCTTCGGATGGTATATCCTCTAACCGGATCAGCTTGCTAACGGGATCGTATTGCTGTAAACATCTTGAAAGTTGATGATCAGAAGCGGTGGAAGCCCTGGGGTTGACGAGGTAGCCGGAGAGGGCTTCGAGTATTTCAGGTGGGAAGATGTCCGGTTCAAGAAAAGATTTCATGATGAGCCGGAAATTCTTCTTCCATTGCGTTCCGTGAGGTTGAGGCCGGGGATGGCGTCGAAGGGAGAATAATTTGTTGTTTTGTTGATAGTCGCTCCAGGTTTTAAAATGAGCCATTTCATGGAGGAGTGTGATAAGGAACGCGTAGGGGTTAAGGCTTTCGTTGATTGTGATACAGGCGGGCCGCTCACCAAGGGCCGGACGGAAATCCCCTGATTTAGAGATCCGGTGACGGGTCATTTTCAGTTTCAGGTCAACGCCTTTTACCAGGACTAAGAAATTGGGTACGGCCGCCTCCGGGATTTTTTGGCAGAAAGATTCCAGGATCAAACGCTTTTCATGGGAATCAGTGGTCTGTCGGAGTGGTTTGACTGGCTGAAAGAGGGACAGTTGCACTTTTTGGATTTGTGTTGATGGTGTGACGGATAACGCTGTGTACTGCAGGATCCGCCTGCAACCATGATAAGCACGACAAAGATCGTGATAAAAATGGAGATTCGGGTTGGTTTCATGGATGGTTTTTAGATGATCCGGTAAGCAAAAACCCGGTTCATCGAAACGACTTATTCGGAACGTGAAACGGAAATTTTCATAATTTTGGTATCTTAGCCAACAGATTTTATGCTTAAGGTTTTCGGGAACATAGGAAATTATGTAATGCTCATGAGACGGGTTTTTACCCGTCCTCAGAAAGGGAAGATTTTCTGGGATCAAATGATGGCAGAAATCAATAATCTGGGTTTGGACTCCATTGGCATTGTGGCGTTTATCTCTGTCTTTATGGGTGCCGTCGTGGCCATTCAGACAGCCTATAACATCGACAGTCCGTTGATCCCGATGTCGATGGTCGGGTTCACCACCCGTCAAAGCGTGATTCTTGAGTTTTCTCCCACAGTAATCAGTTTGATTTTGGCCGGTAAAGTCGGTTCGCGGATTGCTTCCGAGATTGGAACCATGCGGGTCACAGAGCAGATCGACGCCCTTGAGATCATGGGCGTCAACTCGGCCAATTACCTGATTTTTCCCAAGGTAATCGCTTCTCTCCTCATCAACCCCGTGCTGATCGTTTTCAGCATCTGGTTGGGCGTTTTGGGTGGTTGGATAGCCATGACAGCGACCGGACTGGTCTCTTCTACCGATTACATTTCAGGGATAAGGATCGATTTTGAGGGATACATAGTTTTTTATGCGTTGATCAAGACGGTATTTTTCGCCTTCATCATTGCTTCAATTTCCGGATTTTACGGTTATGAAACCCGCGGAGGGGCGCTTGAAGTGGGCCAGGCCAGCACCAAGGCGGTGGTTATCAGCAGTGTCCTCATCATCCTGTTCAACCTTGTACTGACACAACTCCTGCTCACATGATTGAAGCCCGGCACATCGAAAAGTATTTTGGAGAACACCATGTCCTGAAAGACATTTCGTGCCGATTTGAAAAGGGCAAAGCCAACCTGATCATCGGACAGAGTGGTTCGGGAAAAACGGTTTTAATGAAATGCCTGGTGGGTTTGTTTGAAGTGGACCAGGGAAAAGTCACTTACAACGATCGTGATTTTACCCAAATGAACTTCGAGCAGCGGAAAACCCTCCGCCAGGAGATCGGAATGCTGTTCCAGGGAGGCGCCTTGTTCGATTCCCTGAATGTGGAACAAAATGTGATGTTCCCGCTGAACATGTTCACCCGTCAGTCACATGCGGAAAAACTTGAAAGGGTCAATTTTGTACTCAACCGCGTCAATCTCCCGGGGGTGAACCAGCTGATGCCCTCCGAACTGAGCGGAGGAATGCGCAAGCGGGTAGCCATTGCCCGCGCCATTGCGATGAATCCCCAATACCTTTTTTGTGATGAGCCCAATTCCGGTCTGGATCCCCAGACTTCGGGGGTAATCGATCATCTCATCCTCGAGATCACACGGGAATACAACATTACCACCATTGTCAACACGCACGACATGAACTCGGTGCTCAGCATTGGTGACAGCGTGAATTTTATCTATAACGGATCCCTCTGGTGGCAAGGGGATAAGGAGACCATCCTCAATACTGATAACCCTGAATTGAACGAATTTGTATTCGGTACCGAGCTGACCTCCCGCCTGAAAAAATAACCCCCCGGTCATGAACCTCATCGACCTAATCCTGCTTGCATTTCTTGCTGTATTCATCATCGGAGGTTATCGCAAAGGGATCATCGTTGGTTTGTCGAATATCGCTGCCCTGCTTCTGGGCATCTATGCAGCGGTCCATTTTTCAAAATTTCTCAACGAAATGCTGGTCGAAAGGTTTGATCCCTCTCCCAACACCGCGCCTATCCTATCTTTTATCTTTACTTTTCTCCTGGTGGTGATTGCCGTGATCCTTGTCGCCCGGTTGACCGGACGGTTTGCCGATATCATCGGACTGGGTTTTCTGAACCGCTTATTTGGCGCTCTTCTGGGAATTGTGAAAGGGGTAATCCTGGCCAGCCTTATTCTGTTTTTTATCGGGTTTATCGACCCCGGGGAAGGATTTATCACTCCCCGCGACAAGCAAGATTCCTTTCTTTACCAGCCGGTAGCATCTGTTTTTCCGAAACTGATGAAATTATTCGGCGGGGAGATCAAATTCCCGAAGTGGTAAGTTTTAACGCTACCGATTCGGGGGTGATGCTTTGGATACAATGACATTTTAAAGTTTTCCGGCAATCATTACACTTTTTGTTGATTACCAGGTAACAGGCTTTTTCACCCAAAGGAGCCCATCGTAAAGGGAAGACAGGCCGCATGGGGGCATAAAGACCGATGGCCCTGATTCCCAGGGCCGCTGCGAGATGCAGGGGTCCGGTACTGGCTGCCACCATCCCGTCGCAACGGGCCATCATGGAGATGAAACCGGCCAGATCCAGTTTTCCGGTCAGGTCGGTGATGCGTCCTTTGTGGAGGTCGAGGAATCTACGCATCTTTTCTCCCTCCCCGGCCGTTCCGGTCACAAGTACATTGAATTTTTCCTCCGGAAGCATACGGATCAGGGCAGAGAAATTGTCCAACCCCCATTCGCGGGCGCTTCCCTTGGATTTTGGATGAAGGATCAGATTGTATTTTCCGTTTATAAGCCAGGGAAATGAACCGTCATGATGCCCGGCAGGGCGTGGTTCCACGAGACTGTCACAAGAAGGAACAACAGATCTTGTTTTATCGAACCGCCGGGGGGTGTCGCGGAATCCATACAAACCAGGAATGGACAATAAGGGGAATACACCCTTTATCCCTAAGGGTTTCAACATTTTGAGGTTCAGCTGCGCTTCGTGAAGATCGGAATTTCGCCGGGGAATGTGGAGTTTCCGGTTGCAGGAAAACCAAGTGAAAAACCGCCGGGCAGTAGCGATCCGCAAAGGAATCCCGGCCATTTTTGCCGCCCTGCAGATCTCTTTTACGGGGAAAACATGGATAATAATATCAACCCGCAGCGATGATAAGAAAGCTGCGTGGGCAATTTCCCGTTCACTGTTATCCCGGATATCTTTTCCTGCTTCATCCCAGTTGACAAATTCATCCACGAACCGGCAACAAGCGATCACCTGGCGGGTATATTCTTTCCCCAGGAAAAGGATGGTGCAATCCGGAAATTTTTCCTTGAGCGCTCCTGCCATGGGGAGGGTCAGAACCACATCCCCGATGCTGTCGGTCCTGCTGAGGAGGATCCTCATTCACTCAGTATGGCCTGGATACCGGGGAGAACCTTGCCTTCAATGTACTCCAGCATGGCGCCTCCCCCTGTGGAGACATAGCTGACTTTGTCGGCCAGGCCGTATTTATTGATCGCGGCAACGGAATCGCCTCCGCCGACCAGGGTAAAGGTGCCTTTTTCGGTAGCTTTTGCCAGGGCTTCGGCTATAGCGCGGGTTCCCTCTTCAAAGTTGTTCATTTCGAACACCCCCATGGGGCCATTCCAGAGAATTGTACCCGATTGTTCGATGGCAGCCTGGAACTTTTCGCGTGAAATCGGTCCAATGTCGAGACCCATCCAGGGTATCTGAATGTCGTAAGCGCTGCTGACCTTTCTGTTTGCTTCGTTGGAGAAAGCATCAGCCAAAACCGCATCCGGTGGAAGATACAGGTTAACACCCATTGATTTGGCGCCTTCCACAATGTTTTTAGCCAACTCGACGTAATCCGTTTCAACGAGTGAAGCGCCGACCTCGCCACCCATCGCTTTGATAAAAGTGAACATCATGCCACCTCCGATGATGAGGTTGTCGACTTTGTCCATCAGGTGGTTGATGATCTCGATCTTGGTCGACACCTTGGCGCCACCCAGGATCGCGGTAAAGGGACGTTTTCCCTCTTTCAGGCATTTGTCGATGTTGATGATCTCGTTGGCCATCACGTAACCGAACATCTTATTAACCGGAAAAAACTTGGCAATAATGGCTGTCGATGCATGGGCCCTGTGTGCGGTGCCAAAAGCATCGTTCACATAGACATTACCCAAATCTGCCAGTTTTTTTGCAAAATCTTCATTGCCTTTTTCCTCCTCCTTGTAAAAGCGGAGATTTTCGAGTAATAGCACCTCTCCGGGGAGCAGGGAAGCTGCCTGTTCAACGGCGGATTGCCCGATGCAATCATCGGCGAATTTCACCGGAACCTTCAGTACATCACTGAGATAAGCCAGCACGTGGCGCAATGAATATTTCTCTTCAGGCCCGCCTTTCGGACGACCCAGGTGCGACATCAGGATCACCGATCCCCCGTCGTCCAGGATCTTTTTTATCGTTGGGATTGTGGCATCAATACGGGTGGTGTCGGTGATATGGTAATTACCATCCAATGGTACGTTAAAATCGACCCGGATCAGCGCCTTCTTATCTTTAAAATTATAATTATCAATCGTTCGCATAAGAGTTTGGTTTGATTTTAACGACAAAATTAAAATATTTACGAACGACTGAACGGATATTTCTAATTTTACCTGCTTATCATTCCAATGACTATGCAAGATCTGAGGGTAACCACCATCCAGTCATCTCTTTACCGGGAGCAATGCGAAAAGAACCTGAACCATTTCGATTTTCTGATCGATCAGATCAGGGAACCTACTGATCTGATCCTTCTGCCGGAAATGTTCAACACCGGTGTTTCCATCAATCCCGGGTTATGTGCTGAGTCAATGGATGGCCCTTCCGTCGGTTTTCTGCGCCGGAAATCATCTTCGTGCGACGCTGTGATCATGGCCACCCTGTTGATCAGGGAAGAAGCTGCCATTTATAACCGGCTGGTGGTGATGTACCCCGATGGCCATTTTGTTACATACGATAAACGGCATCTTTTTCGTTTGAGTGAAGAGTTCCGGATCATTACGGGAGGGGCCCGAAAAATCCTCGTTGAAGTGAACGGATGGAAAATATTGCCCATGATATGTTACGATCTCCGGTTTCCGGTTTGGAGTAAAAATGCCTGGAAGGATGGACAATATGAATATGATCTGTTGGTTTACCTTGCCAACTGGCCGGCCAGCCGGTCGCAGGTATGGAAAACCCTGCTGCCAGCGCGGGCTATTGAAAACCAGGTTTATGCCGCAGGCGTCAACTGCATCGGAGATGATGGTAACGGGACCTGGCACAGCGGGGAATCGATGATCGCCGATGCCAAAGGAAATATTATTTATGTTGCTCAAGCCGGAAAACAAGAAGTGCATACCGTGATTCTGTCATGGCAGGAGCTGCAATTATACCGCGATTCCTTTACCGTGGGAATGGACTGGGATCATTTTACAATCGAAAATTAACAGGATGCCCCGCCTTTCAGTAGTCATCATTGCATTCAACGAGGGAAAAAACATCCTGCGTTGCATCCGCTCGGTTCAACCGGTGGCTGATGAAATCGTTTTGGTGGATTCGGGTTCGGCTGACAACACCATCGCCATCGCCAGGGAAGCCGGTTGCCGGATTTTTGAACGGCCGTTCGACGGCTACGGGAAACAAAAACAATTCGCTGTTGATCAGGCCGTTAATGATTGGGTCTTCTCTCTTGATGCTGACGAGGTGGTATCCCCCGGGTTACTGTCCGAATTGCAATTATTGTTTCAGAGCAGAGCGAAAGAATTTTCCGATTCCCATTCCGCAGAGGAAGACGAGGTTTCATCCTACACCATTCCGTTCTCCCTGTGTTTTATGGGGAAAATTTTAAAACACAGCGGAACCGGACGGGAGCATCATCTGCGGATTTTCAACCGCCAGCAGGGTCATTTTACCGAAACGCCGGTTCATGAAGGCATTGTCACCCGCGGTAAGACCAAGGTGCTCAACGGAAAAATCATTCATTACTCGTACCGTGACATCCGGCATCATATTGAAAAAATCAATACCTATACAACCCAGGCGGCCGAAGGATATGTCGCCCAAAAGAAGCGTTTTTCCAAGGGTTGGGTAGCGCTCAAATTTCCAATAAGTTTTTTCACCTTTTACTTTATCCGGCTTGGAATTCTGGACGGTTACCCGGGATTTATGTGGTCTTTTTTAGCCGCATTTTACGGTGCGGTGAAGATCGCCAAAACCATTGAATTAAACGAACAGACATGATGTTTCTTTACCTGATGGCAGCGCTCCTTTTTGGTGTTGTCCTGGCTTACTTCGTGTTGGAATACAGTTTTCTTGTTCCGGCCCCGAAAGGATTGCCGGTACTGATGTATCACAAGGTGTCGGAATCGGTTCCCGACGGGTTGACGGTCACCAGCGCCCAATTCGATCAGCAAATGCATTACCTCCGGAAAAAGGGATATCGCCCGCTTCATTTCAGCGACCTGATGCAGTTGGAGAAGTGCAAAGATCCTTTGCCCCGCGGGGCGATCGTAATTACCTTCGATGATGCTTATACGAACTTTCGCGATCATGCGCTTCCGATATTGAAAAAGCATGGCTTTCCTGCGACCTTGTTCCTTCCCGTAGCATTTATCGGGAAGACCAATATCTGGGACCGTGGCAGTGAACCCATCCTGGGAGCCGCTGACCTGAAAATGATGGCAAACAACGATCTGGTAGAAATGGGTCTTCATTCATTTCTGCACCGGAATTACCGCGACATGGCACCTGAAGACATCGCCGAGGATCTGAAAAATTGCCGTGAAACGCTTAATTATTACGGAATTCCTTACTTTGGGGTGTTGGCTTATCCCTATGGTGGTCACCCGGGAAAAGACCCCGACATGAGAAATCCCACGGCTATGTTATTTGAACAGGAGGGCATCAACTATGCCCTGCGCATCGGGAACCGGATCAACCGATGGCCGTTCCGAAACAGGTATGAACTCTGCCGGATCGATGTCAGGGGGACAGATACCTTTTGCAAATTCAGAATAAAAGTTAAAAAAGGAAGGACAAAACGCTTTGCCTGAACAGCTCATTTCCCCTGCCTGGAAGAAGTTCTGGAGATATTATTACATCGCCTCCTTGTGTATTGTGATTGCTTCGCTGCCTTTTTCCAAATTCGGACTCAGCCTGGGGCAGTTCCTCCTTGCCGGGGGCTGGATTGTTGAACGGTTCGATCTGCAAAAGTTCAAATTTTGGTTGAACGGCCAATCTGCCCCGGGAAAAATCGTTGGCTTTTTACCACGGGCGATCGGACTGATCTTTCAGGGAATCGGCAAAGGATTTGCTCATTTTTTCCGGAATCCTTCGGCTGTTCTCTTCAGTTCGGTGTTGCTTTTTCACCTGCTGGGCCTCTTTTTTACCACTGATTTTGATTATGCTTATAAGGATCTTCGGACCAAACTCCCCCTTTTCCTGCTTCCTTTGTTTATCTCCACCTCCGAAGCTTTTAACAGAAAAGGATTTTACCGCCTGATGTTCCTTTTTCTCCTTGCAATTCTGGTCCGGTCGGTGTATAACACCGTTCTCATCCAAACAAATCATTATATTGATATCAGGGATGTTTCGCGCAATGTCTCGCACATCATTTTTGGGTTGCTTCTGTCAACCGGGATATTCACGTTGCTATATTTTGCGTTAAAAAAGCAGTTTTTTCCCTTGAGTATCCGGATCGCCTTTCTGGCAATAATGGTATGGTTTATTATTTATCTCGTTATATCACAATCTTTTACAGGAATAATCATTTCCATTTTGACCTTGATCTTTTTGATTCCTTTCCTGATCGTAAAAACACCAAAAAAGTGGCTCAAAATCACGTTGGGTACTCTTATTCTGGTGGTTTTGACAGGCACCTTCTTTTTTTTCCGGTCGCTGGTGAGGGATTACTATCATGTCAACCCGATCAATTGCAATACTTTGGAAAAGAACACTTCCAGGGGGAATCCATACCTTCATGATACCTATTCATCGACAGTTGAGAATGGAAATTACCTTTGGATTTACATTCAATGGGATGAGCTCAGGGAATCGTGGAACAAACGCAGCCGGATACCTTTCGACAGCCTGGATAAAAGGAGGCAACCGGTTGCCTTCACAGTGATCCGGTTTCTGACCTCCAAGGGATGGAGAAAGGACGCCGATGCGATGGAACGTTTGACACGAGAGGAGATCGAGGCCATTGAAAAAGGGATGACCAATGTGGTTTTTCTCAAGAAATTAAGTATTCGTGGAAAGGTCTACGAGGTTTTACAAGGGTATGATATTTATCGTGAAACCGGGAATCCGACCGGTTCTACCCTGATGCAACGGTTTGAATTCTGGAAAGCTTCCGTGGGTTTGATCCGGCAGCATTGGCTGACCGGTGTCGGGACCGGTGACATGAACATCGCTTTCGGCCGGCAATACGAGATCATGGATTCAAAACTGGCTCCCGATCAGCGATGGCGGTCGCACAACCAGTTTTTCTCCATTTTCGTCGGATTTGGAATTTTCGGCCTGATCTGGTTTCTGGCAGCCTTTTTCCTTCCTCCCTTCCTGAAAAAGTGGCAAGGTGATTATTTTATCATCATCCTGCTGGTCATAGCCACTTTGTCGATGATGACGGAAGACACCATTGAGTCGCAAACGGGGGTGATGTTTGTGACTTTTTTCTATTCTTTTTTTCTCTTTGGCCGAAAGGAACCCGACTTGTTGTAAATCTCAGGGAAAGCAGATGCCGATTTTGAAACCGGCGAAATGGAGCGGGACTTTGTAATCCACGGCTGTTTTTTTCTGGTAAGTTCCCGTGTCGGACTCTATATCATTGATTCTGAAATAAGTGGACTCGACAGCCTGGTACCGGTAGAAAATTTCGTAAAGAAAACGAAGTTTTTTTGAGATCCGCATCTGGTAGCCCACACCGATGCTCATGCCAAAGGCACCGCTTCCCTGCTCATAAAAATTTGTCGAATAACGGGTACCGAACCCATAGCCCAGGTATATATTGGCAAAAAAACTATTTGCGGTGGGTTTCAGGGCATAGCCCAGATAGGCGTACACCGGCCAGAAAAGCCCGTTCTGCCATTTTTCAACTCCGATACTCACTCCTACAGTCACCCGGTCAAGGTATTTTACCCCGTTGATGGTCTGGAGGGAAACCACGATCTCATCATTGCGTGCTTTTTTTTGAATCCCATTGACGACATTGGTTTTAAATGATCCTATACCAAAAGCAACACCCCCTTCTGTTTTATTGAAAAAGACAAGGGATTTGTCGGTAGTGCTTGTCTGGGCGGTGCCTTCAGCGAACAAGACCCAAACAAGGAACGATATAAGGATGATGTTTTTCACAATGATCTGATATGAATGATAAAGTTACGAAGTTTAAATCAAAAACAAGTAACTTGCATCACAATAATTTTTAAGACCCGTACCATGACTGAAATCCTGCCGATCTCTCCTCAGAAATGGCTTGTGGTGGTCAATCCCAATGCCGGCAATAAGAAGGGAGAAAAAGAGTGGCCCCGGATTTGCCGTTATCTCCAACAACAGGGTTTTGACACCCAATGTGTTTTTACTACCGGTCGCAACCACGCCATTTCCCTGACCAGTGAACATATTAAGGAGGGCTACCGCAACATTGCCGTGGTCGGTGGCGACGGTACCCTGAATGAAGTTTTGAATGGCATTTTTCTGCAACAAGCAGTACACCCGACTGACATTTTACTTGGAATGATACCGGTTGGAACGGGGAATGACTGGTGCCGGATGTTCGCTATTCCCTTTGACTATAAGAAAGCGGTGAACGTTTTACGGCAAAAGCGTCCTTTCATTCAGGATGTGGGGAAGGTAAGTTATTATAAACATGATCAGCTCCAAATCCGTTACTTCATGAACGTGGCCGGAATGGGTTATGATGCCTTGGTAGCAAAAAGAACCAACTTGCTCAAAGAACAGGGGAAAGGAAACCCGTTGGCCTACCTCTATTTTGTTTTTGCCAGCCTGTTTCAGTATAAATTCGCTGAAGGCGTTATAGAAATGGACAACAATATCATTTTCAGAGGCGAAATTTTTTCCATGAATGCCGGCATTTGCAGGTTCAGCGGAGGAGGGATGAAACAGGTGCCGAATGCCATTCCTGACGACGGGCTTTTTGATTTCACCCTGATCCGGAAGGCTACCAAATGGATGGTGGTCAGGTATGCCAATCGCTTGTATAGCGGGAAGCTGGCCGATATTCCGATCGTGAGTATGCACCAGGGAAAGACGATCAGAATTCGTTCGACGGGGAGGATCTATTTAGAAGCCGACGGGGAGTCGTTGGGACATACCCCTTTTTTTTACGAGATCATTCCCCGGAGCCTGAAAGTAATCGTAGGGCCGGAATTCACCAACCGGTAAGTTGAGCGTATTTAAAACTGAGGATTCCCTTTTGTCAGGGATCGATCCAGTCGCCTTGTTCCCGGATCAGGCGGATCAGTTCTTCCACTGCGATGGCTTCATCAATATCTTTTTTAACCGCCTCCTGTTTTTTGTAAAGGATCACTTTGCCTTTACCTGCTCCCACGTAACCGTAATCGGCGTCGGCCATTTCTCCGGGACCATTGACGATGCAACCCATCACGGCGATTTTAAGTCCTTTGAGATGCCGTGTATGTTCCCTGATTTTCACAACAGTTTCCTGGATGTTGAAAAGGGTGCGGGCACAGGAGGGACAGGAGATGTATTCGGTTTGGCTGATCCGGGCTCCGGCTGCCTGAAGGATGTCGTAGGCTACCGGGATTTCCAATTCAGGATCTTCGGTCAGGGAGACCCGGATGGTGTCGCCAATCCCGTCGGCCAGAAGGCTGCCAATCCCCACGGCCGACTTAATCCGCCCTGACTCACCCCATCCCGCTTCTGTTACTCCCAGGTGGAGGGGGTAATTCATGCCGCTCCGTTCCATTGCTTTCACCAACATCCTGTTGGCCCGGATCATAACCTTAGGATTGCTGGCTTTGAGGGCCACCACCAGGTCGGTAAAACCGATGCTTTCGAAGATGCGAAGGTATTCCATGACCGATTCCACCATGCCTTCAGGGGTATCCCCATACCGTGCGAGGATGCGTTGTGACAGGGAGCCGTGGTTGCTGCCGATGCGCAGAACAGTCCCATGGTCACGGCAGATCTTTATGAGGGGTTTTAATTGTCCGGCCACCATTTCACCAAACGCATCATCCTGCAAATCGGAAGATGCATCGGGTTGCGATGCTAAACGGGTATAATTGCCCGGGTTGATCCTCACTTTTTCCACTATTGAAGCTGCCACTTCTGCCACTTTCGGGTTGAAATGTACATCGGCGATCAGGGGGATTTTGTATCCCCGGGTCAACAATATTTTTTTGATGTTCCGGAGGTTTTCAGCTTCCCTGATCCCCGGGGTCGAGATACGGGCATACTCACATCCCGCATCAGCCATCCGGATTATCTGGTCGACCGTGGCCATGGTGTCAAGGGTATTGGTATTGGTCATCGATTGAACCCTGATGGGATAATCACCCCCCATAGGGAGTGTTCCAATGTTGACAACACGGGTTTTATGACGGGCATAGGGAATGGGTCGTTCCATGGGTTTTTATGATCAATGAAGTCCTTTGACTCGTGGTTTTCCGGCTACGAAATCCTTCAGGTAAAAGGGTTCAAAATAGGCAATGTTTTCGAACAACCGTTTAGCAAAGCGCTCTTCGGCAAGGGGTACCAGGTATTCTGCTGCAGCGGTAAAAACATCGGGAAAGACTGCATTCGGGTGGTCACCGAACAGTGCTTTGCATTTGGAAGCGCCACTGCCCGCGAACCATACCTTGTTGCCGTACAATTCAGCGTTGTAACTGTCGGCTTCGAGGATCCGGGCTTCCGTCTCCCTGAGCAGGTTTAACCGGCTGTCGAAAAGCGCAGTATAGACCTCCATTCTGCGGGCGTCAATCATCGGGCAGAGGAGTACCGGAAGGGCCGGGGAGGAGCCGGACGGGGGCAGCAGTGATTTCATTCCATGGGCCAGCGCCTCCAGGGTAGGAACGGCGATCAGCGGTTTATCCAGTGAATAACAAAGACCTTTGGCAACCGAAACACCAATACGGATTCCGGTGTAAGAACCGGGGCCTTTGCTTACTGCCACCGCGTCGAGATCTGAAAGGGAAAAACCTGCGCGTTCCATCATCCTGCCGATGAAAACCGTCAACAGCGAAGAATGTACGTTGGGTTCGGAAGATTTTTCAGAAGATAAAATGACGCTGTTGTCAGACAGGGCAACAGAACAAACTTCGGTAGCGGTTTCCAGACACAGGATCAGGGCCATGCCTTATTTTTCCTTGGTGAAAAGGTCTTTTTTGTCTACTTTCTTTACCTTATCGCCATCTTTCAGGGTTTTTGATACCACCGTATAAGGCGATGCAATGATCTCTTCGCCCAATTTCAGTCCGGAAAGGATTTCGATGTAGGTATTGTCCTGGATACCGGTCTTGACATTCACTTTTTTTGCGGTTTCTTTGTTCAACAGGAACACGCATTCCTGAATTTTCCCGCTTTTTTTCTGGGAGGAGACAAATTCGACGTCGTTTTCATCTCCCTCAGTTTTATTCTTTTTCTTTTCTGCCAGTTTTTCGAGGCTGTCGCGATCCACTCTTGTCGTTACTGCCTGAATCGGAACGGTAAGCACATTTTCAGCTACTTCGGTTTGAATATCGACCGTGCAGGACATTCCCGGTCTGAAAGGAGAGAAATCAGGGCTTTTGCCGGCCAGGAGGTCTTTGTAGGAGTCTTTCAGGATATGAATTTTGACGTTGAAATTGGTAACCTGGTCGACACTTACCCCGGTGGTATTGGCGGAAGTAGCGATTTCGGTTACGACTCCTTTGAATTTGCGGTTAAGGTAAGCATCAATTTCGATCAGCGCCGTATCGCCGAGGGAAACCCTCACAATATCGTTTTCATTGACCAGTACCTGGGCCTCCATGGCATTGAGGTTGGCGATGCGCATAATCTCTGTACCGCTTGAAAATTGTGATGCCCCTGTAACCCGTTCCCCTTTAAGGACATTAAGTTTGGAGACGGTACCCTCGTTGGGGGAGAAAATGGCCGTACGGGTGAGATCTTCTTTTGATCGTTTCAAAGCCGCTTCCGAGCTTTTAACCATGAATTCGGCTGCTTTGATGTCTTCTTCTGACGCTGAAACCTGTGCCTGGGCAACCTGGTACGATGACTTGGCCTGGTCGAAATCGGCTTTGGAAATCACGTTCTCGCGGAAGAGTTTTTCCTGTCGCTCGAAGGTGAGCCGTGAATTCTCGAACTGTGCTTTCATCTGCACCAGCCGCGCCCGTGAATTGGCCAGGTTGGCTTTCTGGGTGTTCAGGGCCGCCTCGCTTTGATCAAACTGTGAAACATAAATTTCAGGGTCGATTTTGGCCAAAAGGTCTCCCTCTTTCACCTGATCTCCTTCTTTAACGTAGAGTTCCACTACTTCGCCGGAGATATAGGGACTGATTTTTATATCTTTCTCAGGTTGTATCTTCCCGTTGGATGAAACGGTCTGGATGATCGTCCGTTTTGTTACTTTTTCCGTCGATACCTTGATTCCCTCTTCATTTTTCCCTTTAATAACGGCGACGATCACGATAAGGATCACTATCACTGCTGCAGCAAGGATGATCCAAAGTTTTTTCCTGGATTTTTTAATGGACATGGATGATAGTTTTAACGCGTTTTATTCCCGGTTTATTCGAATGGGGTTTCCCATATAGAAATCGAGGATGGTTGTTTTGAAGATGAAGTCATACTTTGCCTGAAGGAGGTCGGATTGGGCTTTGGTAAGATCTTTCTTACTGTTGTTGTAGTCGAAGGAGGTCATCATTCCCACATCGAATTTTTGCTGGGTATATTTGAAAGATTCTTCCTGGGCTGTGACTTTTTCTTCGGAGGAGTTGAATTTCTGCAAAGAGGCAACGGCGTCGGCATAAGCTTGTTCAATGATCTTACGCAGGTCTCTTTTCTTGATATCGAGGTCCAGTTCAGCTTGCGAGTGGCCGATCTTGGCCTGGCTGATGGCTGTACGGCTTGACCAGCCGTTGAAGATCGGGATGCTGAGATAGAACCCGATGGATTGGTTTTCGTTTTGTTTGAGCTGGTCGTTGAAGGAGGTCACCCGTGAACCGTAGCTCCAGGAATAGCCCATGACTGTGTCTCTCGACATCTGGGTGATTCCGATTTTCTGCATCTTTACCACAGGGGCTACGTCGGGGTCGATTTCCCTGGCAGCTCCTGAATAACCGGTTCCCCACGATCCACCGAAGGTAAGGTTGGGATAGAGCGTTCCCCGCGCGATGGCCAGGGTTTTTTGTGCCGATTTAACCCGCATTTCTGCTGCCTGGATCTCCGGTCTGGCTTTCAGGGCGTGTTCGTAAACCACCTCAGGCGTTATATTGTCTTTAGGAGCTTCGACCTGTTTCAGCGCGGGTTTTTCAATTTGAAAGTCGCGGGTGACTTCGAGGTCGATCAATTGTTGCAGCGACAAGTTGGAGATGTTCAGCCGGTTATTAGCTTCCACCAGGGCCAGCTCCTCAGCGGCTTTCTGGGCTTGAATGTTGAGTAAATCACCTTTGGCGGAGGCTCCGGCTTCAACCATTTTCTGAATCCTGTCAACCTGGGAGGTCGTAATGGCAAGTTGTTCCCTGGCTACCTGTTGCAATTCACGATTAAAGAGGATATCAAGGTAATAACCGGCTACTGTCAGAGAGATGCTGTTTTTAAGGACATCAAGGTCGTACTTACTCGCAAGGACATTGATCTGATTCTTCTTTAAAGTGTTTATTTTCTGAAGCCCGTTGAACAGGGTGACGCCCGTCTGGATATAGAAGTTGTTGGAACGAACAGTGCTGGTTGCAAAGGTATTGGTGTATTGGTCAATGGTTTGCCCGAAATTCCAAACATTCGTGCCATTGGCATTCAGGTTGGGAAGCATGTTGAGGGCGCTTTGCAACAAGTTTTTTTTGTTCGATTCAACCTGGAGGATTTGTTTTTGGATATCGAGGTTGTTCTCCAGGGCATAATTGATGCAATCCTCCAGTGTCCATATCTTCTGGGCCCGGGCTTCATGCCCTCCGAACAAGATCGCCAAAAAGATCAGGGCCGGCGGCCATAAAAGCAATCGATTTAAAAACATAGCAAGGATTTTTTCAAGGGTTGGTAACTTTATTTACCGCTTCAAATGTAACGATTTTAACCATCGGAGATCATTAAGACGTGCAAAACGTGATTTGGTTACAAAGGCACAATGAACTATATTTGCTATAAATAATTCAAAATTGTTGACCCATGAAAACAAAACTACTTTTAATCATCCCCTTGTTTCTGTTTGCAGGATTGATCACGCTCCCATCCTGCAACACCCCGGAGCCGGCCACCGGCAACCTGTTCATTACTGTTTATAATCCCGGGACAGGTTCTCTGGTGGTCAATGAACAGGTTTACCTGGCAACCAGCTATTACAACCTTACCCATGGTATTTATTTACGTACGGCATGGACAAATATTGCGGGACAAGTTTATTTTGGTGAGCTGGACCCGGGTTATTATTACTATGACACCGAACACTGGGAAGATTATGGCGGTACCCTCCTTTATGCAGGTTTTGATTTTTACGTTCACCTGTATGTAAATACTCCGGGGGTCTCCCAAAAGTGACATTTTCACGTTTCAGAATTTATTGCTAATTTCGCAGGTCGATTTTAAGAAATAAGCTGTCCATTACCGTGAACCGATCTCGCCCTTTAAACCTGACCTTACTCACTGTTCTGCTGGTTGTTGCGGGTATGCTCACCACACTGCCCGTGTGGTCACAAGAGAATCCTCAGCAGAAAGTAAAAGCTGACAGTGCCACAACGGCCACCTCCTCCGGAAAGGAAGAAGGCTCCTTCAATGCCGGCCAAATGATCTTAGAGCATGTCGTTGATAATCACGAGTGGCACATTGCCGAAATAGGTCACCTGGAGTTGGTTGTTCCCCTGCCGGTGATCCTGCTGTACGACGGGCAGTTCTATTGTTTCTCCTCTTCCCGTTTTCACAACGAGAGCCATTCCTATCAAGGCTTTACCCTTGCAACGGAGGGGCCTCACAAAGGAAAGATTGTCAGATCCGGGGAGAATAAAACCAACCCGGAGGCACCTGAAGTTTATGATTTTTCCATCACCAAAACGGTTCTTGCGATCATGATCAGCGCTTTTCTGCTAATTTTGATCTTTGTCTCCATGGCTCGTATGGCGGCCCGGTCGAAAGGGAAAGCCCCGACCGGAATGCAAAACCTTCTTGAACCATTGGTTCTTTTTGTCCGTGATGATATTGCCAGGAGTTCTATTGGCGAAAAGCATTACGAAAAATTTCTACCCTATCTGCTGACGATTTTCTTTTTTATCCTGTTCAACAACCTCTTCGGGCTGATTCCCTTTTTCCCCGGCGGGGCGAATGTCACCGGCAACATCACCGTTACTTTGGTAATGGCGGTGTTTACCTTCATCCTGACCACCATCAATGGGAACAAGCATTATTGGATTGACATCATCAACACACCAGGCGTTCCCTGGTGGCTGAAGATACCCCTTCCGCTGATGCCCATTGTTGAGATCATCGGGATCATCACCAAACCTTTTGTGTTGATGGTCCGACTTTTTGCCAACATTACGGCGGGGCACATCATCGCACTGGGTTTTGTAAGCCTCATCTTTATTTTCGGGGCAATCAGTGCGGCTCTTGGGCTTGGCGTTTCAGTGGTCTCCGTGGCTTTCATGGTTTTCATGGACCTGCTGGAGCTGCTGGTTGCTTTTATCCAGGCTTATGTATTCACTTTGCTGTCGGCCCTCTATTTTGGTCTTGCAGTGACCGAACCCGAACATCATTAACAACTTTAAATTCTGTTTTAATTTTTAATCCTAATTCTTTCAGGTTATGCATTTACTCAGTATTTTGTTGCAATTAGCCGCCGATTTTGGGGCTTTTGCAAAAATGGGCGCCGGATTGGGCGCCGGCATTGCCGTGATTGGTGCAGGTATTGGTATTGGCAACATCGGGAAAAGCGCTTTGGAATCCATCGCACGTCAGCCCGAAGCCATTGGCGATATCCGTTCCAACATGATCATTGCTGCTGCACTGGTAGAAGGGGTCGCATTTTTCGCGATCGTCGTTTGTCTGCTGATCCTTTTTATCTAAAAAGATGGTTCTTTATGGCTCCACGGTTGGTGGGGCCGTAAAGAACAAAATTATCACAGGGATTAACCTAAAAACAATCGATTATGGAATTAATAACCCCCGGATTGGGCTTGCTTTTCTGGATGACCCTGGTCTTTCTTCTCCTGCTTTTCATCCTGGGGAAATTTGCCTGGAAGCCCATCCTTCAGATGCTCAAAGAGAGGGAAACGTCCATTCATGAAGCGCTCAATACAGCCAACAAGGCCAAGGAAGAGATGAAATCCCTCAAAGCAGGGAACGAAGAGTTGCTGCAACAAGCCAAAAATGAACGCGATGCCATCCTCAACGAGGCCCGGAAAATCAAAGATAAAATGATCGAAGAGGCACGCCAAAAAGCATCGGAGGAGGCTGCCCGTATTGTTGAAAGCGCCAAAGAGACCATCCTCAACGAAAAGATGGCCGCCATGACCGAATTGAAAAACCAGATCGCAGAAAACTCATTGACGCTTGCCAGGTTCATCCTCAAGCGCGAACTGGCCGATCCGCATAAACAAGAAGAATACGCGAAAGAATTGATAAAAGAACTCAAATTCAACTAAGCGGGATGAATATATCACTGGTGGCGGAACGTTATGCGGGAGCCCTGCTGGAACTTGCAATTGAAAAAAATGCGCTTGAGGAGGTTTATAACGACAACCTTCTGATCACCGGCACGTGTGATGCCAGTAAAGAGCTTGTCCTGCTGCTTAACAGTCCTGTTATCAATACGGAAAAAAAAGAGATCATCCTCCGGAAAATTTTTGAGAGCCATGTAGGACGCCTGACCATGACCTACCTGCAGATCATGGTACGCAAAAAAAGAGAAGCCCTTATTCCCGCCATTGCTAAAAAACTGAAAGACCTTTACAACGAGTATAAAAACATTCTTTCTGTCCAATTCAAAGCGCCCGTCCCGCCCGACGAAGAACTTAAAAAATCGGTTCTTGAACTGATGGCCCGGTACACCGGGAAAACCATTGATCTTAACCCGGAAATCGATGAATCGCTGATCGGTGGCTTTGTGCTTTCCTGGGAAGATAAACAATATGATGCAAGCATCCGCCGTGAAATTGAGAACATGAAGAACACCATCGCGCGGATCAATCTGTACAAAAAACGAATCTGAAGAATCCAATAAAACTGAACTATGGCCAACATTAAACCCGCGGAAGTGACCGCGATCCTTCGTAAGGAACTGGCTGGTTATCAAAGTGAAAAAGAACTTGAAGAAGTGGGAACCGTCCTCACGGTCGGTGATGGAATCGCCCGTATTTACGGGTTGAACAATGCCGAATCGGGAGAGTTGATCGAATTTGAAAAGAACGGCCTGAAAGCCATTGTGCTCAACCTGGAAGCCGACAATGTAGGTGCTGTATTATTAGGCGAATCCTACGAGATCAAGGAGGGAGACACAGTGAGACGTACCCGGAGGATTGCCTCCATCGAAGTGGGAGAAGGGTTATTGGGGCGTGTGATCAACACCCTGGGCGAACCCCTGGATGGAAAGGGAAAGATTGAAGGTGAAAGGTTTGAGATGCCCCTGGAACGCAAAGCGCCGGGTGTCATCTTCCGCCAACCCGTCAACCAGCCCCTGCAGACAGGTATCAAACCCATCGACGCGATGATTCCCATCGGACGCGGGCAACGCGAGTTGATCATCGGCGACCGCCAGACAGGAAAAACGGCCATAGCCATCGATACCATCATCAATCAGAAAGAGTTCCATACAAGGGGGGAAACTGTATATTGTATTTATGTAGCTGTCGGACAAAAGGGATCAACAGTAGCCAATATTGTCAAGACCCTGCAGGAAAAAGGAGCCATGGACTATACCGTCGTGGTTTCTGCGACTGCTTCCGATCCTGCAGCCATGCAATTTTATGCCCCCTTTGCCGGCGCAGCCATCGGGGAGTTCTTCCGCGATACCGGACGCCCGGCCCTGATCATCTATGACGATCTTTCCAAACAGGCTGTCGCTTACCGCGAAGTTTCCCTCCTGCTCCGCAGACCTCCCGGACGTGAAGCCTATCCCGGCGACGTGTTCTACCTTCATTCAAGATTGTTGGAAAGAGCCGCCCGGATCATCTCCTCCGATGAAATCGCCAGACAGATGAACGATCTGCCCGAAACGATCAGCAGCATGGTTAAAGGAGGCGGCTCACTGACCGCACTGCCCATCATCGAAACCCAGGCTGGTGACGTCTCAGCTTATATCCCAACCAACGTCATCTCCATTACCGACGGACAGATATTCCTTGAAACATCCCTCTTTAATGCCGGTATCCGGCCTGCTATCAATGTGGGTATCTCCGTCTCCCGTGTGGGAGGAAATGCCCAGATCAAATCGATGAAAAAAGTGGCAGGAACCTTGAAACTCGACCAGGCAGAATTCCGTGAACTGGAGGCTTTCTCCAAATTTGGTTCTGACCTCGACGCCGCTACCAAAGCGGTTCTCGATAAAGGATCACGAAATGTCGAAATCCTGAAACAACCCCAGTATTCCCCGATGCCGGTCGAAAAACAAATTGCCGTGATTTTCTGCGGAACAAGGGGACTGCTTCGGAACATCCCCGTCAGGAGCATTCATAATTTTGAAGTGGAATACCTCTCTTTCCTGGAATCCAACCATCAAACACTGCTGAAAAACCTGAAGTCAGGACAGTTGCTCGATGAAGATGTGAAAACCATGGAAAGGGTATGTAAAGAGATCTCCCGAAAATACGAGGAAAAGAAATAGTACAGGATTATGCCCGGACTGAAAGAAGTACGCACCCGGATCGCTTCGGTCAAATCAACGCAGCAGATCACCAATGCTATGAAAATGGTGGCTGCCTCCAAATTCAGGAAAGCCCAGACCGCCATTATCAAACTGCGCCCGTACGCAACCAAGCTCCGGGAAATACTGCAAAACCTCAGCACTTCCATTGAAAACTCAGAGGAGAACATCTTCGCGCAGCAACGGAAACCTGAAAAGGTACTGCTGGTGGTGATCACCTCCAACCGGGGATTGTGCGGTGCGTTCAACACCAACATCATCAAGACAACGGTCGGATTGCTGCAACAGGATTATGCCGACCAATTTAACAATGGGAATCTTCGACTACTTACCATCGGTTCTCGTGCTACCGAATTTTTCCGCAAACGAAAGTATCCGGTTTTAGAATCGTATGACAGCCTTCTTGACCACCTGAAATTTGATGCCGTAGCACCTTTGGCCGAAAAACTGATGAAATCCTTTGCTTCCAAAGAGTTCGACAGAATCGCGCTGGTTTACAATCAGTTCAAGAATGCTGCCGTTCAACGGCTCGTTGTGGAACAGTACCTCCCGGTAGCCCTTCCCACGGCCTCTGTCACCGCTGCAGTGAAGACGGGAACTGACTATATTTTTGAACCCGGAAAAGAGACCATTGTCCGGGAATTGATCCCAAAAACCCTGCGGATCCAGCTTTTTAAAGCTTTACTGGATTCCTTCGCTTCCGAACAGGGAGCCCGGATGACGGCCATGCAAAAAGCTACCGATAATGCTCAGGACCTTCTCCGTGAACTCAACATCACTTACAACAAAGCCCGCCAAAACTCAATTACCAATGCGCTCATCGAGATTGTTTCAGGGGCTGAAGCGCTGAAATAACACAAGTGTTAATTAAAACGACCAACCATGATAACCAAGAATGTTGAAAAAGCAATCAATGAACAGATTCAACGTGAAGAGCACTCTTCGCGGATTTATCTGTCGATGGCCTCATGGGCCGAACGCAACGGATTCCCGGGTGCTGCCAATTGGCTGTACGTCCAAACCGAGGAAGAACGGATCCACATGCTCAAGCTGGTCCATTATCTCAATGATCGTGGCGGATCAGCCGTGATCCCTGCATTGGAAGCTCCCGTTGCAAAGTTCAAATCACTCTCTGATGTATTTGAACAGGTTCTCAGGCACGAAGAGTACATATCGGCCTCCATCAATGAATTGTATGCCGTTTGTGTCAAGGAAAAGGATTATACCTCAGCCAACTACCTGCAATGGTACATCACCGAGCAGATCGAAGAGGAAAGCACTGTCAGGAATATTCTTGACCAGATCAAGCTCGCCGGTGCAGAAAAGAGCGGCTCTTTTTTGATGGATAAGGAGTTTGCCGCAATGGCTGTTGCAAAGAGGGCTTCTCTGGCACAGAGCGGCGGCGCTAACGCGGTCACATAACCGTCTTGCCGTACCTTCTTTTCACCGGATTAGTTTTAACAACCGGTTGTACCAGCTCCGTCCGTATTTTCGGATGAGCGCCTCTTCCAGGAACAGGTATAAAGGGGTCTTCTCCAGGTAGCCCTTTTCCAGGGCTTTCCGGCAAATGGGCCATTTGTGGTAATTGAGCAGCTCGTTGAGCGAAGTCCGCTTTATCCTGATCGGGTAGAGATGACAGGAAAGGGGCTTTTGAAACGGAACTTTCTTTTCGAGGAATGCTTTTTCGATGGCACAAAAAGAAATTCCATTTTCTGTGTAAGCAAACACGCAGGCTTTACCGTCGGCCAGGGGGGTGACAAAATTCCCCTCCGCGTCGTAGTCGAAAACTCCGGCATTTTCAACCTCACGGATCCCTTCTGACTCCATAAAAGGTTTGATTTCATCAATGGCATCTTCAAGCAGGGAGATTTCTTCCTCCTCCAAAGGTGCGCCGGCATCCCCTTCCACACAGCAGGCTCCTTTGCACTGTTGAAGATCGCAGGAAAAGAAAGTGGTCCGAATCTCTTCCGAAATCAGCGTGTCATCTAACGCGATCATGATTCTGTAAGGACATGATTTTTTTAATCACCTCTTCCTGGATCAACTTAGGCAGAGGTGTATATTGATGAAATTCCATGGAATAATTGGCACGCCCGCTGGAAATATTCCGCAATTGGGTAGCATAACCGAACATCTCCATCAGGGGGACCAGGGCATTCACTTTCTGTGCTCCTTTGCGGTAACGCCGCATGGATTCTATCTTACCCCGGCGCCGGTTCAGGTTCCCCACTACATCTCCGATGTATTCGTCGGGTGTATTGACCTCTACTTTCATCATGGGTTCAAGCAGGATGGGTTCCGCCTTGTTGAAACCCTGTCGGAAACAAATAGAAGCGCAGGTCTGAAAAGCCATATCAGAACTGTCGACCGGGTGGAAACTTCCGTCTAACAAGACGACCTTTACGTCCACCACGGGGAATCCCGCCAGAATGCCCCGTTCAAGGGTTTTCAGGATGCCTTTGTTGACTGAAGGAATGAATTCAGCAGGAATGTTCCCACCTTTGATTTTTTCGACGAATTCATATCCTTTTCCTTCATTCGGTTCAAGCCGTATCAGGGTCTGGGCAAATTGTCCTTTACCACCCGTCTGTTTGGAATGGCGGTAAAGCGATTCCACTTCAGTGGTGATGGTTTCCCGGAAGGCGACGGAGGGTTCTCCAACCTCGGCATCCACCTTGAACTCGTGTTTCAGGCGGTCAATCATGATCTCCAGGTGAAGTTCACCCATTCCGGCGATTACTGTCTCTTCCGTTTCGTCATCGTACCTGACATTAAAAGAGGGGTCTTCCATGGCCAGTTTATGGAGGGCGTCCCCGAGTTTTGACTGATCAGCACGTTTCAATGGGCTGATTTTCAATTCTATAACACTAGGCGGGATGTGAATGTTTTCCAGTACCAGGCGGTGATTATCGTCGCATAAGGTATCTCCTGTCTTGGTGATTTTCATCCCGATGAGAGCCACGATATCCCCGGGTCCGGCTTCGGTGATCTCTTCCCTGTCTTTGGCATGAATTCTGAAAAGCCGGCCGATCCTTTCGTGCTTCCCTTTGGTAGAGTTATAAACCTGCATCCCGCTTTTCAGGGTACCTGAAAAGATCCGGGTAAAGGTTTGCTGTCCGACAAAAGGATCATGGATCAGTTTGAAAGCCAGCGCCGAGAAGGGTTCTTTGGGTGAAGGATGAATGGTATGTAGTTTTTCCGGATCGTTGGTATCAGTACCGGTCACCACTCCCACGTCGAGTGGAGAAGGAAGGTAATCCACGATGGCATCTAAAAGCATTTGGATCCCTTTGTTTTTGTATGCCGCCCCGCAAAAAACAGGGGTGATCAGCAATTTGAGCGTGGCTTCGCGGAGTGCTTTTTTCATCAGTTCAGCCGGAACTTCTCGGTCTTCCATGAAAAGTTCCATGATCTCATCGCTGAATTCTGCCAGTTTCTCGGCGGCCCAAGCCCGTGTCTCTTCAGTTTTTTGAAGGTAAGCGGACGGTATGTCCGTCTCGATCTGCTCCATGTCCCTGAAAATATAGGCTTTCCGTTCAATAATGTCGATGATTCCTTCGAAGTTTTCTTCTGCTCCGATCGGGAGTTGGAATGGAACAGCGTTGGCATCAAGGTATTTGTTCATTTGGGCAATGACTGCCTGAAAATCAGCGCCGGTACGGTCCATTTTATTGATAAACGCGAAGCGGGGCACCCGGTACCGGTCGGCCTGGTTCCAAACTGTCTCGCTCTGGGGTTCTACCCCTCCAACGGCGCAGAATACAGCTACCATACCGTCAATAACCCGCAGTGATCGTTCTACTTCTACCGTGAAATCAACGTGGCCGGGCGTATCGATCAGGTTGATCTGGTGGTTTTTCCATGCACAGGTGATGGCGGCAGAAGCAATGGTGATCCCCCGTTCCTGCTCCTGTTTCATGAAATCCATGGTGGCTTGTCCATCGTGTACCTCTCCCATTTTGCGGTTGGTACCTGTAAAAAAGAGGATTCGTTCGGTAACGGTTGTTTTTCCTGCATCAATATGTGCCGCGATCCCGATATTTCTGAGCTTGTTTAATGACATAAGCAGTACCTGTATTTTGGGTCCCTTTTTTGGGCGCGCAAAGGTACAACAAATTCATGAAAATTGTTCATCCTTACGGAGAAGCGCTTTTCCGGGCAATGAAGGGAGGAATGGAGCGGAACGGAGGGACTAAAATCTTTTAACGTACCCGTGACAATAAGGGGTGGAGCCTTTATGGTAATAGTAATCCTGGTGGTAGTTTTCGGCTTTCCAGAATTTGGTGGCCGGTTTGACTTCTGTTACAACAGGATATCCCTTCTTTTTCAATTCGGCAATGAGTTGCAGGGTAATCTCTTTTTGTGTTTCATCAAGGTAAAAAACGGCCGATCGGTATTGTTCTCCGACGTCGGGACCCTGGCGGTTCCATTGTGTCGGATCGTGGATCTCAAAAAACAAGCGCGCTACCTCCTCATAACTGGTCCGCGCAGGATCGAAAATCACCTCTATGGCCTCATAATGACCGGTGGTACCCGAACAAACCTCTTCATAGGTAGGATTTTCGGTGGTTCCTCCGGTATATCCAACCGTGGTAGAGATCACCCCATTAATCCGTTTCATGTAGTACTCCACTCCCCAGAAACATCCTCCTGCAAACAGAGCAGTAGAATATTTACCGTCGGTATTCTCTTTTTGTTCTTCTGATTTAAGTTTGTCTGATTTCATGGTCTCACTTTTTTTACCGGTCATGGTTTCATTCCCCTGTCCGCAACCGGTCATTGATAGAAGCAATGAAACGATGAGCATTGGAACAATTGGTTTGATCATGAGAAACGGCCTTGTTTTTTGGCATTGTGATCAAAGAACAAAGATTTTTTCAACTTTGGTGATGACGCCCGAGGTAAGCCTGATATAGGCATCCCCTCTTTTTACCTGGCCGTTGATATCGAAGGTGCTTTCTTTTAATCCTTCTCCATAAACCACCTGGTTCATCAGGGTTTTGATCAGTGTTCCGTCGCAGGCGAGCAGCTCGATCTTGACCTTTTGCCCGTTCTCTGAATCATAAATTACGTTAATGTAGCTGTTCACCGGGTTTGGCATGATCCTGACCTTGAAATTCTGCCTTTGACGGAATTTCCCTTTACACAGGATTTCTTCGGGAATGGGATATTCCTTGAACGGCTCGTACCTTCTCCGGATGACTGTTTTTTTTACCTCCGTTACCTTTTTGGTGACGACTGGTTTTTCAATGATACGCGGGCGGCGGCAGGGACAATCGTCGGCTACGGTCTGGGCCGGGCTTTCCGAAACAAGGAAAAAAACGATCAGGGTGCAAAAAAAGGAAGTTTTCATTGGATCACTGTTGCTTTTTTGTTCTTATACGGGACTGTGAGCAGAGGGTTACATTTTTTTGCCGGAAATAAGTAAATGCGACTTTCTCGGAAGTCTTTGTGGGTGCGCCGGGGACAACTGTCGTTTTCCGGCGGGATAATTGCTACCTTTGCCTCGCTTAAAACAAAACAAGATGAAGAAGATACTTGGGATGGGCAATGCCTTGGTAGATATCATGATAACGCTGGAAAGCGATACCATTCTGCAGATGCTGGATCTGCCCAAGGGGAGCATGCAACTGGTCGATGAAGTACGCAGCAATGCGGTGCTTGAGGCTTTAAAAAGTTATGATAAACGGCAGTCAGCCGGTGGATCGGCGGCCAACACCCTTCACGGACTGGCGATGTTGGGGATGCCCAGCGGGTATATCGGCGTGGTCGGGGAGGACGCTTTAGGAGGCGTTTTTGTAAGGGACATGATCAGGGCCGGGGTGGAACCCCATCTGGTACACAGCACCACTGAAACAGGCCGGGCCATTGCATTGGTGACGCCTGATTCCGAACGGACTTTCGCAACCTTTTTAGGGGCTGCCATTGAACTTACGGCAGCCCATCTGGAACCCGGTGTCCTGCGGTCCGGTGATTCCGTTTTTGACGGTTATTCCTTGTTCCATGTGGAAGGCTATCTTGTCCAGAACCATGAACTGATCCGCAAGGCGGTTGAGATGGCTAAATTCCATGGTTTGAAGGTCTCCCTCGACCTGGCCAGTTATAACGTGGTGGAGGATAACCGCGAATTTCTTCAGGAAATCATTACCCGGTATGTCGATATTTTATTTGCCAACGAAGAAGAGGCCAGGGCGATGACCGGGATGGGGCCTGCCGATGCAACCCGTGAGTTAGGCAAATTTACCGAGATCGCTGTAGTCAAGACCGGCAGTAACGGCTCATTGGTGAGGACTGTTACGGAATGCTGCGAAATAGGCATCATCCCTGTCAAACCGGTTGATACAACCGGCGCCGGGGATCTTTATGCTGCCGGATTCCTTTTCGGCCATTCCATGGGATTGCCGATGCAACGCTGCGGTGAATTGGGGGCTCTGTTAGCCGGAAACGTCATTGAATTCATTGGTTCCAAGATGAGCAATGATCGCTGGCAACAGATTAAAAATCAAATAGAAAGATAACTTTTCCGGGAACATTACTCTTTCCCGGGTCGGCCCGAAAAATCGTAACCACTTGTTGTTGGTTATATTCAGGGCTTTTTGTAATTTTGCAACCTTTTCACGAATTATATCCTTTTCAAGTACTTACATTAATTTCCAAGTTGTCATGAAGGTATACCAAACCAATGAGATCCGTAACATCGCGCTGATCGGCGGCGCAAAATCAGGAAAAACGACACTGGCGGAAGCCATGCTTTTTGAAGGAGGTGTGATAAACCGCCGGGGTACAGTTGAAGACAAGAACACGGTATCCGATTATCGTCCCATCGAACTTGAACGCCAGAATTCGGTCTCGGCTTCTGTCCTTTATACGCTGTGCGATAACAAAAAAATCAACATCATCGATACCCCGGGTTTTGATGATTTCTGCGGAGAGGTGATCTCAGCCTTGCGGGTGGTTGATGCCGCCGTGATGGTAGTGAACGCTCAAAATGGTGTCGAAGTCGGAACCGAAATCACCTGGAGATATACCAGCAAGGCTGCGAAACCCGTCATCTTTGCCATCAACCACCTTGACCAGGAACACGCCAATTTTGATGAAACCATTCGTCAGTTGAAACATCAATTTGGAAAGAACATCACCCTGATGCAATACCCCGTCAACGCCGGATCCGGGTTTAACAGCATCATTGATCTCCTGAAAATGAAGATGTACAAATTCCCTTCCGGCGGAGGAAAACCTGAAATTAGCGATATCCCGGCCGGCGACAAGGGCAAAGCCGAGGAGATGTACATGGCATTGGTTGAAGAGCTTGCTTCCAAAGACGAGTCGTTGATGGAGGTCTTTTTCGACAAGGGAACCCTCTCCGAGGAACAGATGCAACAGGCCCTGAAAACCGGTCTTATCCACAGGACCATCTTCCCGGTGATTTGTGTCGGCGCAAAACAGGATATGGGCGTTGGCCGTCTGCTGGAGTTTATCGCCGGCAGCGTTCCGGCCCCGAATGAAATGCCCGCCGTCAAAACAACTGACGGGAAAGAGTTGACCTGCAAAGTGACCGATCCCGCTTCAGCTTTTATTTTCAAAACCTCTGTTGAACAGCATCTCGGCGAGATCTCCTATTTCAAGGTTTATTCCGGTGAGATCACTGAAGCCCTTGATATGATTAACCCTAACCGGCAATCAAAGGAACGGATTTCTCAGATCTTCGTCATCAATGGCAAAAACCGCGAAAAAGTGGAAAAAATGGTCGCCGGCGATATCGGAGCCACCATCAAACTGAAAAATTCCTATACCAACAACACCCTGAATTCCCTGAAAAATCAGGATGATATAATCGAACAGACCGTCTATCCCGACCCGAAATTCAGGACCGCAGTTAAGGCCAAAAACACCGCTGACGACGAAAAAGTGAGCAGTGTTCTGAATGAATTGGCCAAAATGGATCCGACGCTTTTAATGGGTTATTCCCGAGAACTGAAACAAATGATCCTTCAAGGTCAGGGTGAACTTCACCTGAACCTGGCCAAATGGCATGTCGAAACCCTCGAAAAGATTCCCATTGAATATTATGCTCCCCGCATTCCCTACCGCGAAACCATCACCAAGTCGGCTAAGGCAATGTACCGACACAAAAAACAATCGGGTGGTTCCGGCCAGTTTGGTGAAGTTCACATGATGATCCAACCCTGGCGTGAAGGAATGGCCGACCAGACCGAATTCCCCATCCGTGGACGCGATGTGATCGATCTGGAATGGGGCGGAAAATTACTGATGAACAACTGTATCGTCGGTGGCGCTATCGATGCCCGCTTCATGCCGGCAATCCTCAAAGGGGTGATGGAAAAAATGGAAGAAGGGCCCCTCACCGGTTCGTATGCAAGGGATATCGTTTTCAATGTTTATGACGGGAAAATGCACCCGGTCGATTCCAACGAAATCTCTTTCAAACTGGCCGGCCGGAATGCCTTCAAAGAGGCATTCAAGAATGCAGGCCCCAAAATTCTTGAACCTATCTATGATGTGGAAGTGATCGTACCGGAAGATAAAATGGGTGAAGTCATGACCGACCTCCAGGGACGCAGGGCTGTCATCATGGGGATGGACAGTGAGGGCAACTACCAGAAAATTATGGCAAAAGTTCCGCTGGCCGAATTGAACCGTTATTCCACTGCGCTGAGCTCCCTTACCAGCGGCCGTGCTACCTATAACATGAAATTTGCTGAATACTCACAGGTGCCGGGCGATATTCAGGATAAGCTGCTCAAAGCCTACGAAGAACAGGAGAAAGAAGAAGAATAGATTTTTGGACAAACATGATGCCTACGCGGTATTGCGGTACCGTGATCATGTCAGTCATCATGGCTCACCATCCTCTGTTTTGCCCTTATTCCCTCTGTTATTTTCGGAAGTTTGATGACCTTGCTGATCGTGGGTGTAACAGCTCACAAAGCGCCCGCTTTACGAAGACTCAACCTGATGGAAATCATCCGTCCGATCAAGGTTGTTTCCAGTGGATGAAGAACCGTTTTTTTTAGTATTTTTGAATCCCTTTAACTATACAAACAACTACCATGTACGGCACATTTCAGGAGCATCTGAGAAAACAACTCGAAGGCATCCACGATGATGGTCTTTACAAGACCGAGCGCATTATCACAACCCCCCAGGGTGTAGAGATACAGACTGACCGCGGGCAAAAAGTACTCAATTTCTGCGCCAACAATTACCTGGGATTATCCAATGATCCCCGGGTTATGGCAGGTGCGAACTACACGTTTTTCCGGTACGGATACGGCATGTCATCCGTACGGTTTATTTGCGGTACCCAGAAAATCCACAAAGATCTCGAAGCCAAGTTGAGTGAATTCCTGGGCACAGAAGACACCATTCTTTACTCTTCGGCTTTTGATGCTAACGGCGGCGTTTTCGAACCCCTGCTGGGCGAACAGGATGCCATCATCTCTGACGAACTGAACCACGCATCCATCATTGACGGGGTGAGGCTTTGCAAAGCACAGCGCTTCCGTTACAAGAATAACAACATGGAAGATTTGGAAGAGGTGCTGCAGGACGCTTCAGAAGCCCGTTTCAAACTGATCGTGACCGATGGTGTTTTTTCCATGGATGGCATCATTGCCCAGGTCGATAAAATATGTGACCTTGCTGAAAAATACGACGCGATGGTGATGGTCGATGATTCACACGCCACCGGTTTCGTCGGGCAGACCGGCCGGGGCACCATGGAATATTGCAATGCACAGGGCAGGGTCGACATCATCTCCACCACTTTTGGAAAAGCACTGGGAGGCGCCTCCGGGGGTTGCATCTCCGGAAGAAAAGAGATCGTGGAATTGCTTCGTCAACGGTCTCGCCCTTACCTTTTCTCCAACACACTGACACCTGCCATCACAGGAGCCACCCTCGAAGTACTGAACATGCTCTCGGAAACCACCGTCCTGCGTGACAAACTGTTCGAAAATACACGGCAGTTCAGGGAGGGAATGGCAAAAGCCGGATTCCGCATCGTTCCCGGGATTCACCCCATCGTACCCGTCCTGTTCGGCCATCTTCCTAACGACGCCAAACTGTCACAGGAATTTGCCAACGAACTCCTTGAAGAGGGTATCTATGTAATCGGTTTCTATTATCCCGTAGTCCCTAAAGGGAAATCGAGGATCCGTGTACAAGTCTCGGCAGCCCATTCGCACGAACAAATCGCTTTTGCCATCGATAAATTCACCAAAGTCGGTAAAAAACTGGGAGCCATTTGATCAAAGGGACCGGTATCGATATCATCGAGGTGGAGCGTATCCGGAGCGTGATGGAACGCGATACCGGTTTCCGCGACAAGATCTTTACCCCTGAAGAGATCCGCTATTGCGAATCAAAAAAAAACAAGTACCAGCATTACGCCGCCCGGTTCTCAGCCAAAGAGGCTCTGATGAAAGCCATCGGGACCGGGTGGCGGTTTGGTATCCGCTTTGCGGATATAGAAGTATTTCACAACGACCTGGAGCAACCTCAAATCAAAGTCTCAGGAAAAGCCAATGAATTGCTTTCCGATTTGGCTATCTCAAAAATTCATGTATCTTTATCGCACCTTAAAGAATTGGCGACCGCCATCGTGATCATTGAAAACGAACCCTAATTCAGGTGCTATGACCAATATTGTTTCTTACGAGGAGAGAATCAAAAGTTTTAATTGGGAAATCGCAGAACAAGAGTTGAACTATCAGACCGGACAGGTGATCAACATCGGCTGGTATTGCTCCGACCGGATTTGTCATTTGGGTAAAGCCGATAAACCCGGTCTTATCTGGGAAGGCTCATCAGGCATTGAAAAACGGTACACTTACAATGATATCCGATTAAAATCCAACACGATAGCGCAGTTTTTACAGGATCTTGGCATCAGGCCGGAAGAACGGGTTTGTTTGTTCATGGATAAGATTCCTGAGCTCTATATCGGTTTTTTAGGGATTCTCAAGACCGGCGCCATCGCTCAACCGCTTTTTTCGGCTTTCGGCGATGAATCACTTTTCATACGGCTTGACAATGCCCGGACCACGGCCATCATCACACAAAAAAAACATGCTCCCAAGGTTCGCAAAATACTGGGCAAAATGCCCTACCTCAAACACCTGATCCTGGTTGATGCCGAACCGGGTAAGCCCTTAGGGGAACGAGAGGTCGCACTGAACATGGACGAAGCCGAAAATGTAGAGCATTTCCAATGTTTCCCCACGAAAGCCGAATCGCCTTCTGTTTTGCATTATACCTCCGGCACTACCGGTCAACCCAAAGGGGTGAAACATGTCCATTACTCGCTGATATCACAATACCTGACCTCCAAGTGGGTCCTTGACCTCCGCGAGGAGGATATCTATTGGTGTACCGCCGATCCGGGATGGGTTACCGGTACCTCTTACGGGATTATTGGCGCTTTCAGCAACGGGGTGACCCAATGTGTCCTCGATGCCGGCTTTTCAGCTGAAAGCTGGTACCGTTTTATCGAGAAGCACCGGATCTCTATGTGGTATTCTGCTCCTACAGCCATCCGATCATTGATGAAAGCGGGAGAGGAGGTGATCCGGAAATACGACCTCTCCTCTCTACGCCATCTGGCTTCCGTGGGCGAACCCCTCAACTCCGAAGCCGTCATCTGGAGTGAAAGGGTTTTTGGCAGACCCTTTTTAGATACTTACTGGCAAACCGAAACCGGTTCGATCATGATCTCTAATTATCCTGGAATGAAGATCAAACCAGGATCGATGGGAAAACCTTTCCCGGGTATAACGGCGACCGTGATCCATCCGGAAACATACCAACCCTACGACGAGCCCGGCCGGATAGGATTGATCGCCCTGAAACCCGGCTGGCCTTCGATGATGCGGGCGTACTGGAACAATGAAGAAACCTACCGGAAAAAATTCCGAAACGGCTGGTACCTGCCCGGCGACCGCTCCTCCATTGACAGCGAGGGGTATTTCTGGTTCGTGGGCCGCGACGACGACGTGATCAATACAGGTGGCCACCTGGTCAGCCCTTTCGAAGTGGAATCAGCCTTGCTTGAGCATCCGGCTGTGGCCGAATCAGCAGTCGTTTCAAAACCCGATTTTGTCAACATGGAAGTGGTCAAAGCTTTTGTAACACTAAAACCCGGCTTCTTCCCCAGTAGCGATCTTGACCTCGATATCATGAATTTTGTCCGGAAAAAATTATCACCACTGGCCATGCCCCAGGAAATCGAATTCATCGACAACCTTCCCAAAACCCGCAGCGGAAAGATCATGCGCAGGATTCTTCATGCCAAAGAGTGGGGAGAAGAGATCGGAGATACTTCAACACTGGAGAATGATTAAAAAGAAAAAACTGAACTCAAATTAATATCCACCCCAAACACATAGGAGAAAAATCAATGGACGAAATGAAAGATGTAATCAAAAATTACGTGATCAAAGAGTATGTTGAAGACGACACGGAGATCACTTACGACACACCTCTGATCTCGGGAGGCATTGTTGACAGTTTTTCGATGGTTTCGCTGAAACGCTTCCTTGAAAACAAGTACAAGATCGCCATTCCTGATGATAAAGCTACCCCGGAAGCCTTCGATTCCGTGGACAAAATCTGTCAGTTAGTCGGGAATTACCTGAAATAAAAAGGAGGAATCATGGCCTATACAGAAAAAACCCGCGGCATCTATTCAGAAATTCTTACCGGTCTCAAAGAGGCTGGCCTCTTCAAACAGGAACGCTATATTCATTCCTCCCAATCGGCCGATATTGAAGTGGAATTTCCTACCGGCGCCAACCTTAAAAAGGTGATCAACATTTGCGCCAACAACTACCTGGGAATGTCAAGCCACCCGGAAGTGGTGAAAGCCGCTCATGCGGGTCTCGATTCACATGGGTATGGCATGTCGTCGGTCAGGTTTATCTGCGGAACACAGGATATCCACCGTACACTGGAAAACATGGTGACCCGATTTCTGGGAACCGAAGACACGATCCTTTTCCCATCCTGTATGGATGCCAATGCCGGCGTTTTTGAAGCCATACTGACCAAAGATGACGTGATGATCTCCGACCGCCTGGTCCACGCCTCCATCATCGACGGAATCCGCCTTTGCAGCGCCATGCACGACACTTTCAAGCACTCCGATATGGAGCACCTGGAAGAGAAACTTCAGCTTCACAACGACAAACGGCTGAAAATGGTGATCACCGATGGTGTCTTTTCAATGGATGGCGATACCGCCCGGTTGGACAAGATGGCCGCGCTGTGTGAAAAATATGATGCTTTGCTTTTCATGGACGATTCCCATGCCAGCGGTTTTATCGGTAAAACCGGGCGTGGAACCCATGAAAAATGCGGGGTGATGGGGCAACTTGATATCATCACAACCACCTTTGGCAAAGGGTTGGGAGGTGCTTCCGGCGGATGTGTTTCGGGCCGCCGCGAACTGGTTGAAATGTGCCGCCAGAAAGCAAGACCCTACCTCTTCTCCAACACCATTGCCCCTCCGGTAGTCGCCGGCGTCATCAAAGTACTGGAAATCCTCTCCGCCTCCACCGATCGCCGCGATAAACTGGAACGCAACACCGAATTCTGGCGCAAAGGTTTGACTGACGCCGGGCTCATCATCAAAGAAGGGGATACCCCCATCGTCCCGGTGATGCTCTTCAACGCCAAACTGTCTCAGAATGTGTCCCATGACCTTTATGAAGAGGGCATCTACGCCATCGGTTTCTTCTTCCCGGTTGTGCCTCAGGGGCAGGCCCGGATCCGTACCCAGATCTCCGCCGGCCATGAAATCCATCACCTTGAAAAAGCACTTGAAGCTTTCAAAAAAGTGGGAAAAAAATACGATATCCTGGGAAAAACCAAAGCCGAGATCATCGAAATGTATGGTATGTAAAACTTCAACAAACCTTTTTATGAAAGCTGTACTCAAAATAATAACGTTTCTCTTGTTCGTCATCAGCCTGGGAATGGGAACTGTTGGTTTCGCCCAACCTGTTGCCAAACCTTATGATGAGAACCAGGATGCCCGCGCTGAACTCAAAAAGGCGCTGGCCCGGGCTGAAAAAGAGAACAAAAATGTGCTGATCCAATGGGGTGGTAACTGGTGTTCCTGGTGCATGCGATTCCATGCCATGGTGAACGGCGTCCCCGCGATCGATTCCCTGATGAAAGAAAATTATATCTATTTTCTGCTGAACGTTCCTCAGGCAAAAGATAAACGGGATAATGCCCTTTTTCAGGAGTATGGTTTTCCTAACCGCTTTGGATATCCTGTCTTCGTGATTTTGGACAAGAATGGCCAACGGCTGAATACCCAGGATTCAGATGCTTTCGAATACCGGGATCCCAATGTGAAGGGATACGATACGGCCAAAGTGATCCGCTTTTTGACCCTTTGGACACCGAAAGCGTTGAATCCCGCCACTTATCAAAAACATTGATCCGGAAGCAAAAGAAAACCACTCTTGTTACCGGGTAGTGCAATGAACAGCGGAAAAAACCATTGATCCCTGTTCGGTGAGATGATTATAGGCAAATGAACATCCACAAACTCAATCCTGTCTTCAATCCTCAACGGATTGCTTTGATCGGGGTATCGACCAATCCCAACAGTGTCAGCGGGAAAGTCCTGATCAATCTGGTCAGCGGGGGATTCCGGGGAGTGGTTTACCCGATCAACCCGGAGTATGAAGCAGTGATGGGTATTCCCTGCATCCCCTCGGTCAGCAGTTGTCCTAAAGTTCCTGACCTGGCGATCATTTGCACTCCGGCCGAAAAAGTCCCGAAGGTGATCGAAGAATGCGGCGTTGCAGGTATCCGGGGAGTGATCATCCTTTCTGCCGGTTTCCGGGAAACCGGCGAAACCGGAAAACAACTCGAGGAAGAGGTGAAGCAGGTGATCAGGAAGTACGACGGAATGCGGGTGATCGGCCCGAACTGCCTGGGGATCATCGTTCCTGCTTTGAAACTGAATGCCAGTTTTGCGGCGGCAATGCCGGCACCCGGGCACATTGCTTTCATTTCGCAATCGGGCGCCTTGTGCACTTCGGTATTGGATTGGGCCCTTGAAGGAAAGATCGGTTTTTCGCAATTTGTCTCTATCGGTAACAGCCTGGATGTGGAATTTGGCGACCTGATCGATTATTTTGGCGAAGACGAGAACACCCGTTGTATAATCCTGTACATTGAATCGATCGGGAATCCCCGTAAGTTCATGACGGCAGCCCGTGCCTTTGCCCGCAGGAAACCGATCATTGTTTACAAGGCAGGTCGCTTCCCGGAATCGGCCCAGGTTGCTGCATCTCACACCGGAGCCATGGCTTCGGAAGATGCGGTGTACGACGCGGCATTCAGAAGAGCCGGACTGGCAAGGGTTTATGAAATAGGGGACATTTTCAGCGTTGCGGAGCTGATCGGACGAAACAGGTTTCCCGGTGGGCCAAGACTGGGGATCATCACCAATGCCGGAGGCCCCGGGGTGATGGCCACGGATGCCCTGATCGCTTCCGACGGTGTCCTGGCTTCCCTTTCACCGGAGACCCTGTCTCTTCTCAACGAAAACCTCCCTGAATACTGGTCACATGGCAACCCCGTTGATGTCCTGGGCGATGCACGGGCAAAACGGATCGGCAAAGCCACCCGGATCGTTCTCAATGATCCCGGAGTGGATGCCGTACTCGTCATCCTTACCCCCCAGGCCATGACCAACCCCTGCGCTACAGCCAAAGAGATCAGCGCTCTGGTAACGGAGACCCACAAACCGCTTCTGGCGGCCTGGCTGGGCGGGCAAAGCATGCATGAAGCCGATGATATCCTGGTCGAAAACGGAATCCCTTCCTATAAGACTCCTGAACAAGCTATCCGGGCTTTTATGACGCTGGTTTCCTACCAACGGAACCTGGAGACCTTATATGAAACACCCAGGGATATCCCGTTGGAGTTTTCCGTGGACCGGAATAAACTGAGAAAAGATTTCCTCCGGGCAATCAAAGGGAAAGGAGCGGTATTGACCGAAACCTTGTCAAAATCGATCCTTGCTTCCTATGGCATTCCCATAACAACACCGTTTTTTGCTCCCTCCCGCGAGAAAGCTGTGACCATTGCCCATACCATCGGATACCCGGTGGTGATGAAGATCCAATCGCCCGATATCACTCATAAATCAGATGCCGGGGGCGTCATCCTCAACCTTACCGGCGACCAACAGGTTACAGACTCTTTTACAAAAATCACTGACGATGCCCGGAAATCATTTCCTCAAGCTGCTATTGAGGGAGTGACATTGCAAAAGATGTTCCATGCCAAAGAGAGCGTTGAGCTGATCCTTGGAATTAAAAAGGACAAAGTTTTCGGAACGGTTCTCATGGTCGGTACCGGAGGGACTACGGCAGAACTTTTCAGTGATAAAGCGCTTGGATTCCCCCCCCTGAACGAAAGGCTCGCACGCCACATGATCGAATCCCTGAAGATCTATCCGCTGTTAAAAGGTTATCGGGGAACCCGGAGTAAAGATGTGGAAGGACTGATCCGCGTGATGATCCGGTTGTCGTACCTTGCCGCCGATTTTCCGGAAATAGCTGAACTGGATATCAATCCGCTGCTCGTTACCCCTGATGAAGTCATTGCCCTCGACGCCCGCATTGTTCTCGATAATAACCTCCCGACAAAAGGTCTACCCGGCTACCACCATTTGGCGCTTCATCCCTATCCCGAAAAGTTTGTCCGGCAGACGACCCTGCACGACGGAACCCTGGTGACCCTTCGTCCCATCAAACCGGAAGATGAACCCCTGTGGCTCGAAATGTTAGGGTCTTGTTCACGAGAATCATTGTACAGCCGCTTCCGATATTTTTTTCATTGGGAGACTCACGAGGTAGCGGCCCGTTACTGTTACATCGACTATGATCGCGAAATCGCCATCGTGGCTGAAATCGTCGAAGAAAACAGAAAAAAACTAATCGGCGTCGGCCGGCTTATCGCTGATCCTGACCATGAAAGCGTGGAATACGCCGTACTGGTGGCCGATGCCTGGCAGCAAAAAGAACTGGGTAACATCCTGACCGATTTCTGCCTCGAAACAGCCGCTTCATGGAGTCTGAAAAAGATCGTGGCGCAAACCACCACCGATAATACCCGGATGCTCTCCGTATTGCGTAAACGTGGTTTCGAGATTTCTGTCAATGATCAGGATTCCACCGTTGACGTTTCACGGACGATCTGACAACCTTTAAACCAAAATCAGGAGAGCTTTTTCCCGATTTCGCGAAGCATCACTTCCGTCATGGCGGGCAAGTCGTAGCAATAATTCAATCCCCAGTCTTTTTTAGCCACTTCATCGTTGATCCGGGCCGGCCATGAGTCGGCAATGGCCTGCCGAAAGTCGGGTTTATAGGTGATTTCAAAATCAGGAATGTGTTTTTTAATCTCCGCGGCAATTTCTTTGGGTGTGAAGCTGATGCCGGCAATGTTATAGCTGGAACGCAGTGAAAGGCGCGAGGAATCGGCTTCCATCACGTCGATGGTTGCTTTGATGGCGTCGGGCATAAACATCATCGGAAGCGCGGAGTCGGGGCCCAGGAAACATTCATATTTTTTCTGACGGATGGCCTCATAAAAGATCTCTACTGCATAATCGGTTGTACCTCCGCCCGCTTCCGTCTTGTAACTGATCAAACCCGGGTACCTGACACTGCGGGTATCTACCCCGTATTTGTTGAAATAGTACTCAATCCATCGTTCTCCGGCCAATTTACTGATACCGTAAACCGTATTGGGTTCCATAATGGTATATTGCGGGGTATCGAAACGGGGAGTGGTGGGCCCGAAAACAGCTATGGAACTGGGCCAGAAGATTTTTTTCAGTTTCAGTTCACGGGCCAGTTCCAACACATTCATCAGGCTTCGCATGTTGATATCCCAGGAGGGGAGGGGACGCTTTTCAGCATTCCCTGAAAGAATAGCGGCCAGATGGTAGACCTGCGTTATTTTTTCATGTTCAAGGATCAGTTGGAGTTTGGAAGCATCCAGTACGTCTAAAATCTCAAAAGGGCCGCTACCGCTGATCTCAGCGGGAGCAGGACGAATGTCGGTCGCAATAACGTTCGAGTTGCCGTAGCCTTTGCGTAGTTCGAGTGTGAGTTCCGATCCGATTTGACCGGAACAACCAATGACCAATATTTTTTCCATTCTTTTGTTGTTAAAAATTTCACGTAAAAGTAGTAAGAATCAACGAAGTTGTTTCCCGGAGCAAATGATTATCTTTATACTTTAAATTTCTGATTGATTTTCAACAACATTTTAATTCAAAAAAAGATGAAAAGAACAATTACCATCGGTGTTTTCGTCATGATGGCGTTTTTGGCTTCCGGGCAATCGTACCTCTATGAGGATTTCAGCGCCGGGCAAATGCCTCCCCAAGGCTGGACGATCCTGAATCTGACCAACAAATGGTCGTGCTCCAACACAAACAATGCCGGAGGAACCGCTCCGGAAGGGAAATTTTCTTATACCAACGGGACCTACACAACTTATCTGATCTCCCCGGTAGTCAATCTGAGCAGCCTGACCACGGTAACATTGATGTTCAATTACATGTACGATTATTATACGGATCCTGCACCCAAAATTGGCGTAGCCACCCGCAAGGGAGCAACCGGGATGTGGAATACCGTTTGGGAAAAGACCCCACACGGGAATATTAATGCGAACACCCAGGTGGTTGTGATTACCAATAGTGACATCAGCGCCAACTTCCAGTTTGCTTTTTTTCTGGAGGGAAACATGTATAACCTTGATTATGTGTACTTTGACAACATTAATTTACTGACGCCTCCCCCGTTGGATGCCGCCTTGGTCTCCATTGAAATTCCTGAATATGCAGGCATCAATCAACCGGTAACCCTTAATGGGACCATAAGTAATATGGGATCCACACCGGTTAATTCGTTCGAGGCCGTATATCAGCTCGACGATGAAGCCCCGGTCTCCTGTCCGTTTTCAGGATTGAATCTTCCCATTGGGAATACTTATACGTTTGCGCACACCACGCCCTTTGTTTTGGAAAATCCGGGATATCACGACCTGACAGTCTATATCCGAAATGTTAATGGCACCGGGGATGAAAATCCAGAAAATGACACACTTACTGATAGAATTGGAGGCTTGCTGTGGGTTCCTGATAAAAAAGAGTTTTGTGAGGAGGCAACGGGCACCTGGTGTGGTTGGTGCGTACGGGGCATCTGTTTCATGAATTACATGGCCGAGACCTATCCTGAAACCTGGATCGGGGTGGCCGTGCACAACGGAGATCCCATGGTAGTAGCCGATTGGGATGATGAAATCCCCAATATCATACCCGATTTTCCCGGTTATCCCAGCGGTACCATTAATCGGTTAAAGATGTGGGATCCCCAGGATTTTGAGGCAGGATACCTCGAGGAACACGCGAAACGCTCTCCTGCGAGCATCGAGGTGATCAATTTTTCATGGGATCCCTCCACGAGGCAAATCTCTTTTGATGTCCAAAGCCAATTCCTGATCGACATTGACCATGAGTTGCGTTTTGGAGCAGTGATCATCGAAGACAGCCTTTGGGGTACCGCATCGGGATGGGCCCAGGCCAATTATTATGCGGGCGGTTCCAACGGGCCCATGTGCGGTTTCGAGAGCATGCCGTCCACCATCCCTGCCGCGCAGATGCACTATGATCATGTCGGAAGGGCCATCCTCGACGGTCCTTACGGTACTGAAGCCAGTATCACTTTGCCGATCATAGCGGGTACCTCCCAATCCCATTCCTATTCCTATACCATCCCCGAGGGTTGGAATTATGAAAAACTTCATTTCATTGGTTTGTTGATGGATCATAGCCAGGGGGTTATTTTAAACGCCAATGACCAGGTGATTTGGGTGGGTACAGGACAGGAGGCACAAACTTTTCCGGTGAGAATTTTCCCCAATCCTGTTACCGACAACGCTTCCTTAAAATTCACCCTTGACCGGCCGGGGAGTGTTCAACTCCGGGTGTATGATCTTACCGGTCATTGCATTCAAGCTAAAGAATCGGGAACCTTCCCTGTGGGCGAACAACAGGTTGTTTTGCAAACGGAACAACTTTCGCAGGGGATTTATTTTCTGGAAGTTGCCGTTAATGGCATGAAAAATGTCCAGAAACTGGTCGTTGTCAGGTAAGCACTGAAAAAGATTCCGTTACTTTGCAACCATGTCTCTATTTGTAGCATCCCTCAATTCAGGGAGTAACGGGAATTGTTATTACATTGGTAATGAAAAAGATGCGGTGCTTGTGGATGCCGGTATCTCCTGTCGTGAAACGGAAAGACGGATGATCCGGTTGGGTTTGCCGCTTAAGAGGGTGAGGGCAATATTTATCTCCCACGAACATACTGATCATACCCGCGGAGCGGAAGTTCTTTCGCGGAAATACCGGATTCCGGTTTACATTACCGAATCCACCTACCTCCATGGCCGGATGAAGTTGGAGCCCCAATTGCGTCGTGCCTTTAAAGCCGGGATTCCTGTGGAAAACGGTTCACTGAAGGTGCTGGCTTTTCCAAAAAGTCACGATGCTTCTGAGCCGCATAGTTTTATCATCAGCAGCTATGGTTTGACAGCGGGGGTATTTACTGACATCGGCAATGCCTGTGACCAGGTGAAGCTGCACCTTGGGCTGTGTCATGCTGCTTTCCTGGAATCGAATTATGATGAAGGAATGTTGAATCGCGGACCCTATCCCCTATACCTGAAAAGGAGGATCCGCGGAGAAAAGGGGCATTTGTCGAATGATCAGGCTCTTGAATTATTTAACAATTACCGTGCATCCTGGATGCAGTTGCTGATCCTTGCCCATCTCTCGGCTGAGAACAACGATCCCCGGCTGGTTAGTGATTTGTTTCGGCGCAATGCATGCGGGGTACAGATAGAGGTAGCCTCAAGGCATGAAGAGACGGCGGTTTTCCGGGTCGATGGTAAAAATGAAATCCATACCGGAGAGGAGGAAAAGGAGCCGATCCTTTTTCATCCGGAGTTTTTCCGCCAGGCATTCTGAAGAACCCGGGCCAGGTCATTCCGGAGGCGCTTTGGCGCGATCACCTCCAATGTTTCCCCGTACGAGAGAAGTTCCATCATCAGATCATAGGTTATATAAAGCCAAAGTTTGATTCGCAACTCTATGGCGTTGTCGGTGAGGATGGTCTGGCTTTCGTGAAGAGGAAAGGTCTTGATGTATTTCCCCTGTTCCGGAACAAAGGAGAGAATGATTTCCTCCGGTTGGGAATCAGTCGGGTTGAAGATGCCGAAGCAATTGCTGAAAAGGATATCGGGGTTAAAATCTTCCGGAAGTGCGAAATGTTTTTCAGTGATGATAAAATTGATGATCCGGTCAAGCCCGAAAGTTTTGATTGTCTTTTTATTCACTTCATTTCCGATAAGGTACCACCGGCCTTTGAATTCTTTCAGGAAAAAGGGTTCAACAATATAGAGCAGGGGTTCATCTCGGTAGAAAGCCTGGTGGGTCAACCGGATGATCTGCTGATTCCGGATGGCATGCAGCAGGCCATAGAAATGCCGCGTTCCCAGGGAATGCCTTTGTTCAAACCGGATATGACGATTGACCTCGTTGACCACCTTCAGGGAGGTGATCATGTCGAACGACTCCAGGATCCTGTCGCGGATGTCATTGCTGTCGGTTGCATCAATATAGTAACCCCCGTTATTGCTGTCGTAGAGAATATCGATGCCATAGATGGAGCGGATTTCATTAATGTCGCGCTGGAAAGTACGTTGTGAAACCGAGAGATTAAAAGAGTGGATTTCCGACTGATCCTCCAGGTAGGTTTTCATCTCTGAAAAAGGGACAGGATTCCCAAAACGAAGTTTCTGAATGATCTTCAGGTGACGCAGGATGTATTCACGTTTGGCCATACCGGTAGAGCATTTTACAAAACTAACGCTTTCAGGCGACACTTTTCAACAGCGGATTGACAATCCTGCAAAATTCTTCCTCGGGCTCCGACACTTTTCCCTTTTTCCAGATCATTTCAAATTCATCGTAATACCATTCTTCTTCATCGGTTTGCCAATAGAGTTCATTCCAACTAAGGGTACGGGCTGAACGGGTATCGTAAATATCAAAGTAGCGACCGCTTTTCCGACCGAATTCCAGGGCATCCCTTAAATCGTAAAAGGTTTTATGGTCATGAAGGGCATCCCCTGAAAGGTTAAAAAATGAAAGTTGATACATGGCTTAAACTCCTGTTTGTTAAAGATTATCAGATTCTACACGGTTTTTTGCTTCGGGTGAAAGGATGAAAAGATCTCCCAACTTTCCCAAACTTCCGGATATGCCGTCATAAAAAGAAAAAACCAGCTCCTGCTTGCCGGTGTCGAGCCAGCGAAAATACTCTTGAGGGTATTGGTTCATAAAATCTGTTCTGACAAGCGATTCGAGATGACGCTCCAAATCCCGCAAATCAGCAGCTGTTTCAAACTCCCGTGCCCTGATCGCTTCTTTTTTCAGGCGGCGGACAGAGATCATTTTCTGCAGGTTCTCTTTGCCCATACGCGAGAGCATCCCGGTTTCAGGGGAACCTGGTTCAAAAGAGGGAAAAACAATGGAGAACCCTTTGTTCTTCAAATGTCCAAATAGCCCGCGGATTCGGCCGGCGATCTCCCCCGGTGCATTTTCATGCAGGTATTGACCGCATAATGTGTTCATCTCCTTAATCATAATTTTTATTGATGAAGTCATGGTTCCTTTTTCTCACGATTCAAAAATAGAACCGACTGGCGACAAACCGTGACGTCGTAGAAAAAATTTGAAAAAAAAGACTGTCCGATCCGTCAGACAGTCCCTTTTTCCTAAGAAAATGTATGTTATCAGGGCGTTACATCGAGAATGGTTTGATTGGTGCCTGACATGGGAACCCTTCGGATGGTCGGGGTTGTAAAATCAAGTCTTTTCAGATCGATCTTACGGAGGGTTGAATTGTTGTATGTTTTAAAATAGAAGACGCGGTTGGTGACATCGCGGAAGGTGACCCATTGGGTCGATTCTTTATCGAGGATGGTTCCGTCGGGCGCTTTGTCGACAATCACTCCGAAGGGGATAGTGAAGGTATTGATAACGTGGTTACAAAGAATAAGATTGGAGGCGGCATCGGGTTGGCGATCGACGTACCGTTGAAACATACCCAACCGAATAAAGCGGCTTGGGGGTGAGTAATCCCCGGGAATTCCTATCATCCCCTGGCCGTGACCTGTAGGCCTGAAAGTCAACCCTTCGCCTGTATAAGGCGCCGGACTGGCCGGATCCATCCCGATGTATTGACGCAAGTTGGTCATTTGCCATGGGAAAGAGGGAGCATTGGTCATGATCCCAACCGGGTTGTCATACACGTTGCAAATACCCTGGTCGTACTCCACCACAATGCAACCGCCAGCTGCATCGTAAACGATAAAGTGAAGCATGACGGTCATCTTGATGGCAGGATCAATATAGTCAAAGACCTTAATGGTTTTAACTGCAGTTCTGACCTCGTCCACAGTTGAAAAATTACCCAGGACCCAGTCGGAAAAGAGAGTCTGGGCTAAAGCAACGGCGCTGTCGCCCGGGGTTACATCCTGCCATTTCATGGTCGTTTCAAACCAAAGGGAGCTGAGTGAAAGGCCTTTTTCATTCATTCCTTCGGAGACACCGGATGTTTTACCCATTTCAGCGACACCGAGGTAACCATACCGTGTCAACCAATTGATGCCCTGGCGGCCCTGCGGGAAAGGACTGGTAAAGGAGCTGTTTCTTGGAACGATGATCAGATCGTAATGCAGATCTACTGCAAATTCCATCGAACGCGCAATCATAATGCTCCCGTCTTTGGCAGTAAGACGAAAGACCGTACAGGCATAAGCCTCGTTAAAACCTGAAAGGCCTAAGGCCAGTACCAGCGTAAAAAGCAATTTTGTTTTCATGGGAAAAGATCTTTTTGGTGAAAATGTTGTAAAATCTAAGGAATTCAAAAGTACATAATTTGTAACATTGCATAAATAATAGAATCGGTATATGGATTTTTTCTCGCTGTTCTCCCTGATGGTCGTCGTTTTCATCCTGGGCTATACTGCTATTGCCCTTGAACATCCCCTGAAAGTCAACAAGACGGCCACCGCTTTATTGCTGGCCGTGATCCTCTGGGTACTGCTGGTCATCGGAGGCGAAAGCATCCTGCTCAGTCATACCGCTTTCAATGACTATTTGCTTCAGGAACCTTCCGGCTCCTTTTATGGCTGGCTGGGGCAACATGCTTTACGGGAACATCTGGGAGAGATTGCCGAGATCGTCTTTTTCCTCTTGGGAGCCATGACGATTGTAGAACTCATCGATTCACATGAGGGTTTCAGGATCATTACCGACCGGATCACCACGACCAATAAAGTAAAGCTGCTGTGGGTGATCGGCGGAATAACTTTTTTTCTTTCAGCAGTACTTGATAACATGACCACCGCCATCGTGATGGTTGCCCTGCTCCGCAAGCTGATCGGGGATAAAAAGGAACGATGGTTTTTTGCCGGAATGGTGATCATTGCCGCGAACAGCGGAGGAGCTTTCAGTCCCATCGGCGATGTGACCACCATCATGCTTTGGATCGGAGGTCAGGTAACCACACTGAACATTATTCTGAAAACATTCATTCCCAGTGTTATATCGATGGTTGTTCCCCTGATCTTAATCTCCTTCACGATGAAAGGGAAGGTGCAACGCCCCATACAGGTAGCGAAGGAACAGGTTGCGGATCCCACCACTCCGTTAGAACGGAACCTGGTTTTTTACCTGGGGATCGGGTTATTGTTGTTTGTCCCGGTGTTCAAGACCCTGACCCATCTGCCTCCCTATACCGGCATCTTGCTTGGATTGAGCATTCTTTGGGTAGTTACCGAAATTCTGCATAAAACCAAGAACGACGCTTTCCGTTCAAAATTGACTGTGGCAGGCGTTCTCCACCGGATCGATACCACCACTGTCCTCTTTTTCCTGGGAATTTTGTTGGCCGTTGCCGCCCTGCAAACCGCAGGCCATCTCGATCTGTTGGCCCAAATCCTCGATAAAAAAATTGGAAATCTATACCTGATCAATGTGTTCATTGGTTTGCTTTCATCGGTGGTTGACAACGTCCCTTTGGTTGCAGGAGCAATGGGCATGTATGAAAATGTATTTGTACAGGATCATTATTTCTGGGAGATGTTGGCCTATTGTGCAGGAACGGGCGGCAGTATTCTGATCATTGGTTCAGCGGCCGGCGTAGCAGTCATGGGAATGGAGAAGATCGATTTCGTCTGGTACCTGAAAAAAATATCGGGATGGGCGCTCTGCGGTTACCTGGCAGGCGCTTTGTGTTACTGGCTGATGAGCATTTCCCTTTTCCAAGGGTAAATTGCTTATTTTTGTCCGGTGAATCCTCCTGACATGGAAAACCCGCTTGTTTTATACAATACCCTTTCCCGCCGCAAAGAGCGCTTCGAACCGGTCCAACCTCCTTATGTCGGATTGTACGTGTGTGGTCCCACCGTTTATGGCGATCCCCACCTTGGTCATGCCCGTCCGGCCATTACTTTCGATGTGGTTTTCCGCTATCTTCAGCACCTGGGTTACAAAGTGCGCTATGTCAGGAACATCACCGATGTCGGCCACCTGGAAGCTGATCAGGACGAAGGCGAAGACAAAATTGCCAAAAAAGCGCGCATCGAGCAGGTGGAGCCGATGGAGATCGTGCAGTATTACTCCGACCGCTATTTTCTTTTCCTGGAAGCGCTGAATGTGAAAAGGCCCTCCATTGAGCCCAGGGCTTCAGGGCACATTATTGAACAGATTGCCCTGATCCATAAGATCCTTGAAGCAGGATTCGGCTATGTTGTAAACGGTTCAGTCTATTTTGATGTCGAAAAATACAGTAAGACCTATCACTATGGCATTCTGTCGGGTCGTGTTCCGGAGGAAATGATGACCCATACACGGGCTTTGGAGGGGCAGGAGGAAAAACGCAATCCCGCCGATTTTGCTTTGTGGAAAAAAGCCCAGCCGGAACACATCATGCGGTGGCCCTCCCCCTGGAGCGATGGGTTTCCCGGATGGCACCTCGAATGCTCTGCAATGGGAACCAAATACTTAGGGGAGAAGTTTGACATCCACGGCGGCGGAATGGATTTGCTCTTCCCTCACCACGAAGCCGAAATTGCCCAAAGCCAGGCAGCATTGGGTCATGAAACAGTCAGGTATTGGATGCATAACAACATGATCACCATCAATGGCCAGAAGATGGGAAAATCATTAGGAAATTTCATTACCTTAGAAGAACTTTTTACCGGGAAACATCCCGCACTTCAACAGGCCTACTCCCCGATGACCATCCGTTTCTTTATCCTTCAGGCTCATTACAGGGGAACGCTGGACTTTTCGAATGAAGCCCTTCAAGCCGCTGAAAAGGGATTGAAAAAATTGATGGAAGGATACACCACTCTGACCAGAATGTTACCTGCCGGCGTCAATCCGGACGAAAAACTGACCGGTCGACCGGAAGCAGTTGCTTTACCGATCTTGCAGATAGCAGAGAGTTGTAAAGCTGCCATGAACGACGATTTCAATACGCCCATGGCCATTGCCGGCCTCTTTGATATGGTCAGGATCATCAATTCGGCCAGAGACGGGAAAGAGACCCTTTCACCCGAAGAGATCGCCTTCCTCCACAACACCCTGTCGGTTTTCCTTTTTGAAATCCTCGGACTGAAGGATGAGACTGCCAACAACCAGGCAGAACAAATGAATGGCCTGATGGAGCTCCTCCTTTCGATCCGCCAACGATCGAGGGAAAACAAAGACTGGAACACCTCCGACCAAATCCGCGATGCCCTGCAAAAACTTCATATCGTGGTTAAAGACGGAAAAGAGGGATCCACCTGGAGAATCGAATAAACAAGATGCTGTTAATGAATGGATAAGCCTATTTTTTAATCTCAGGAATATGAAAAATCTAAAATTTTTATCCGCCGTGGCCTTCCTTTTCGTTGTGATGACCGCGTGTACATCCCGACAGGAAACCATGAAAAAAGAACTGACAGATTTTATCAGGAAACACGATTCAATCCTGATCCCCTTGTACCAACAGACAGCCGTGGCCTCCTGGGAAGCCGCCATTTCAGGAAAACCTGAGGATTTTCAAAAAGCTGAAGCCCTGAACCTGAAGATGATGGCTTTATATGCCGACAAGGACAAACTGAAAAAACTGGAAGAGATCAAAGTTTCAGGACTGATCACCGACAGCCTTTTGATCCGTCAGCTGGATGTTTTATACCGTTCTTTCCTGATGGCCAAAGCCGATACTGTAAAACTGAACGCCATGATACGCCTTGGTACGACCATTGAACAGAAATATGGCAACTTCAGGACCGAGGTCAGAGGGAAAAAATTGAGCGACAACGATGTGGAAGAGATCCTGCGTACTTCCAAAGATGTAAAATACCAACAAGAGGTGTGGGAGGCTCAGAAAAAAATCGGTACCGTCGTGGCCGACGATATCCGGAAACTTGTCAAACTGCGCAACGAAGTTGCAACTGCCCTGGGTTTTAAAAATTATCATGAAATGAGCCTGACCCTCGGCGATCAGGATCCCAAAGAGATCAGTGACCTTTTCACCGAGCTTGACACCCTGACCAAAAAGGATTTTGAGAAGGTGAAAACCGATATCGATGACTACTTTGTTAAATACTATAACCTGAAAAGCAGGGACGAACTGATGCCATGGAGTTACCAGAACCGTTTCTTCCAGGAAGCGCCCCGTATCTATGATGTCGATCTCGACCGCTATTACAAGGATAAAAACCTCGAGCAATTGGCCTCCTCATACTATGGAGGAATCGGCCTTCCAATTGATAAGATAATAAAAAACAGTGATTTATACGAAAAACCAGGAAAAAATCAGCACGCTTTTTGCATCGATATCGACCATGCCGGCGACGTGAGGGTTTTATGTAACATAAAATCCAATGCAACCTGGATGAATACCATGCTGCATGAATTCGGCCACGCGGTGTATGATTTGGGCATCGACACGAAGTTGCCTTTCATCCTGCATGATCCGGCCCATACCTTTACTACCGAGGCCATCGCCATGCTGTTTGGACGGTTTTCGTCAAATCCACAGTGGATCAAGGATATGACCGGGATCAGCGAAGAGGAGAAAATGAAAATCGCCGACAATTGTTTCAAATCTCTCCGGCTTGAGCAGCTTGTTTTCAGCCGTTGGGCGCAGGTGATGTACCGGTTTGAAAAGGGGATGTACGAGAATCCAGATCAGGACCTTAACAAGTTCTGGTGGGATCTCGTAGAAAAATACCAACTGATGAAACGCCCCGAGGGTAGGAATGAACCTGACTGGGCAACGAAAATCCACATCGCAACCTATCCCTGTTATTATCACAACTACCTGTTGGGAGAACTGTTAGCGTCTCAACTCTATTATTATATCGTGACCAACATCCTTCATTCGGATGATTTCAGGTTCCAGAGTTTTGCCGGGAATCAACAAGTGGGAGCATTTCTGAAAGAGAAACTCTTCATGCCGGGCAGCAAGTGGTACTGGAATGAAATGATCGAAAAGGCTACCGGGGAAAAACTGACCGCAAAATACTATGCCCGGCAGTTTGTAGAATAAAGCGTTTCAGGGCCTTTCAACAATAAATTTTCCGTTTTCCGAAGGAATTCCACCCGCGATGATGGAATAGTGGTACAACCCGCGTGGAAAGGAAGTCGTGTTCACCAGCACTTCCTTTTGACCACTGACCAGGGCTTTGTTCAGGATCTCTTTCCCGTTCATATCGGTAACTACCAATGTGCCGGAGATATCTTGTGCAGAAAGGGAGAGGGGAATGGTGATCTGTGTTGTGGATGGGTTGGGATAGGGATTTTTCATCAGATCCTGTTCACGAACCGGATTTTCAGGGGCATTGACGAGGGTCCCGGGCAGGGAATAGATGTTGGTTCCCTGGAAGTAAGGCCAAGTGGAATAATCAAACTGATAGGTGATGAATTTGGTGCCATTGGAGCCGGTCGGTATGACATACATATAGGCAGCTCCCGGGATGGTTGCCAGGATCGTCCCGTTTTCTTTTATGATTTTCACCCCGTAAGTGTAATACTGGCCGGTGGAATTGTACTGGTAGTACATGTAGGCCAAGCCAATCTGCCCATCGGTCGAAAAAAGATTTTGGGAAACAAACTGAATATCATACAAAGTGTATCCGGTAGGGATGGACAACTGGATGGTTTTCCACAATGTGTAATCAAGATTATAGATTTTGCACTGGTTGTTGGTCACATCCATCCCAAAATATTTATAACCTGCAGTGGGCAACTGGGTATACCAGGTGGATTCGGTCATTGTTTTTTCAAGGGTGACCTGGGCCCGGGTTTGTCCGAAGGAAAACACCAGCAAAAATAAAATAGCGAAGTACCTCATGAATGTATTTTTAAAATATAGTTATTCAATAATTTATGGATTGTGAAAAATCAGATAGCCTTAATAAGGTAATAATTCTTTTTACCTTTCTGGATCAGGAGATATTTCCCATTGAGGAGGTCTCCGGCAGAGATCAAAAGGGATTCATCGGCTTTTCTTTTATTGATTTGAACCCCGCCGTCTTTCATCATCCGGCGTGCTTCGCTTTTTGAGGGGAAGATGTTTGTAGATACAGTGAGCAAGTCAATAAGCAGAAGGGATTCATTGATGGTAGTCATGGGGATTTCGCATCTGGGGACTCCTTCGAAGATAGCCAGCAGGGTTGATTCCGGGAGTTTCCGGAGGGTTTCGGTAGTTCCTTTTCCAAACAGGATCCCTGAAGCTTCCACGGCTGATTGGTATTCCTCTTCTGAATGGACCCTGATCGTGATCTCTTTTGCCAGGGCTTTTTGGAGGATTCGCAGATGCGGTGCTTCCTGGTGCTGAACCATCAGTTCGCCAATTTCTGGTTCAGACAGCAACGTAAATTTTTTAATGTAGTTGGCGGCGTCTTCATCGGAAGTATTGAGCCAGAACTGGTAAAACTGGTAGGGTGAGGTTTTGGTCGGATCGAGCCAGATGTTGCCTGCTTCAGATTTTCCGAATTTTCCTCCATCGGCCTTGGTAATCAAAGGGCAGGTCAGAGCGTAGGCCTCGCCTCCCAGTTTACGGCGGATCAGTTCGGTACCGGTGACGATATTTCCCCACTGATCGGAACCACCCATCTGCAGTTTGACGTTGTTGTGTTCAAACAACCAGCAGAAATCGAAACCCTGGACCAGTTGGTAGCTGAATTCGGTAAAGGAGATACCGGAACCCGATTCCATCCTTTTTTTGACCGAATCTTTGGCAATCATATAATTGACCGTGATGTGTTTTCCCACTTCACGGAGAAATTCCAGAAAGCTGAAATTCCGGGTCCAGTCGTAATTATTGACCATTTCTGCCGCGTTGGCGCCGCAGTTGAAATCGAGGAATTTTTCCAGTTGTTTTCTGATACACTCCTGGTTATGCCTGAGAACCGGTTCTTCCAGAAGGTTACGCTCCTCCGATTTCCCGGATGGGTCTCCGATCATACCGGTTGCTCCGCCAACGAGTGCATAGGGTTTGTGGCCGGAACGCTGAAGATGGACCAGCATCATGATCGAAGCAAGGTTCCCGATATGCAAAGAGTCACTGGTGGGATCATAACCGATATACCCGGAAGTCATCTCCCTGTTCAGTTGTTCTTCTGTTCCGGGTGTCATGTCATGGATCATGCCTCGCCACCGGAGTTCTTCGATGAAGTTCATTCAGACGATTTTCAGCAAAAGTAGAAAAAAATACCTTTGCGGGGATCAACCGGGGAGGATGATTCCATGGGCGCTGAGTTTGGAGAAGAACTCCTCCTTTTTAATGGGCTTAGGGAGATAGTCATCGCATCCGGCATCCAGGAACCTTTGTTCATCGCCGCTCATGCCGAAAGCGGTCACGGCGATAATGACCACATCCGGCCTTTGCATTTTGATCAGCCGGGTTGCCTCTTGTCCGTCCATGACAGGCATTTTCATGTCCATCAAAACCAGTGATATTTCAGGATGTGTCAGGCACAAATCGACTGCTTCCTTCCCGTTTTTTGCCTTGAAAATGACAAGCCTGGTTTTTCTCAGTAGTGTCTGAATGTAAAACAGGTTTGAATCATCATCTTCGGCAATCAGGATGGTTTGGCACATATCGGATTTCAGGATCTCTTTTTTTTCTTCAGGCGCGGACAAGCGGGAGGATCCAGGCGTCAAAGGTAAATCGAGAAAAAAGGTCGTCCCCTGCCCGACTTGTGATTCAACCCGGATATCACCTCCCATGGTGCGGGTCAAACCCCTTGCGATCGATAATCCCAGTCCGCTCCCCTCATATCCTCTGGTATTGGATGTTTCAACCTGAAAAAAGTTATCAAAAATGCCCTGAAGGGCTTCCTCTGCAATTCCTATTCCGGTATCCTTTACGAAAAATTCACAACAATCTTCACTGCTGTCGAACCCGATTTCGACGGAACCCAGATGGGTAAATTTCACGGCATTATCAAGAAGATGAGCAAGACTTTTGTACAACAGGTCGCGGTCGGAAAACAAAGGGGCTGCAGGAGTATTCTTTGTTTTAACAGTGAGATCCAGATTTTTATGAATACAAGATGGTTCGAATTCATTTTTAAGCTGGCTCAACAGTTCTTTGGGATCAAAGGAGGTACAACTGACAGGAATCGTTCCGGAGGTGATCAATGAAATGTCGATATAGTCGGTAATGGTATTGATCAGTCGTTCACTAGCGGAACGGATCATCGAATAAAAATTTTCCTTTTCTTCCGGTGATAGATCTTCCCGGGTGATCAGTTGACTGAAACCCAGGATTGCGTTGAGCGGGGTTCTGACTTCGTGCGAAATGTTGTTGATAAAGGCAGTTTTCAGGCGGTCGTTGGTCTCTGCTTTTTCTTTGGCAGCCATCAACTCTTTTTCAGCTTTTTTCCGCTCCGAAATGTCTGATTTAATGGCTACAAAATGGGTGATCTTTCCTTCCCCATTTTTGATAGGGGTGACGCTTTGTTCTTCGACGTACAACGATCCGTCCTTTTTCCGGTTGATCATTTCTCCTTTCCAGGAGATCCCGGAAAGAATTGTAGTCCATAGGTGGTTATAGAATTCTGCGGGATGGTGGCCCGATTTGACCAGTTGGCTGGGGTTTTTCCCTTGTGCTTCCGGCAGGGTATATCCGGTGAGGGTCGTAAACGATGGATTGACCCATTCAATGGTGCCATTGATGTCGGTGATGACGATGGCATTGGCTGTCGCGTTAAGCGCTGATCCCTGTAAAAGGATGGTTTGTTCTTTTTGTTTTGCCTCCTGAATGTTTTCAAAAACTCCGATAGAGCCCGCAAACACGCCTTGTTCATTGAACACCGGGGAGCCGCTGATCCTTACCCAAAGAAGCCTCTTGTTTTTGGTCAGCAATTGGATCTCATAGGTCTCTTTCAATCCGGTGGCTCTGACCTTGTTTCTTTCATTAAGAAAGACGCTGTTCTCATCATTGAAAAGGAATTCAATGCTTTTCTGACCGATCAGTTCTTTGGGGGTATAACCGGTCATCTCGCAGAATTTACCATTAACGAAGGTGATGTTGTCGTCGCAGTCGACCATGGTCAACCCTTCGTTCATCCCTTCAACCAGGATGCGGTACTGTTGTTCGCGAGTTTCCAGCGCTTCCGTGGCCAGGCGGTATTCCCGCGCGAGTTTTGACTCGCGCAAAGCGCGGTTCACGGCCGGGCCCAATCGTTCCATTCTATTTTTAAGAACATAATCTGTTGCCCCTTTGATCATTGTTTCGATGGCGGCTTCCTCTCCCATGGTGCCACTTACAAAAACAAAAGGGATGAGAGGATAATTTTTTTTCACATAAGCCATGGCTTCCAATCCGCTGTAATCGGGAAGTTTCAGGTCAGACAGAACGATATCGATCGGGCGGCTTTCAAGTATAGCGATAAAATCCTTTTCATTATCGGCAAAATAGTAATCAAAATGTTTAAAACTCCGTTGAAGGAGGATTTTGACCAGCAACGAATCATTTTCGTTGTCTTCAAGGTGTAATATATTGATAGCCTGTTCCATGGGAAAGAAATAGGTTGATTTTAGGTTTCCTTGTCCTTTCAAAGTGTTCCATAAAATCCCGCACCATGAAAGATCAGATACCCGATTTTCTATCCGGCCGGCTCCGTATAAGGAAACTTGTTAACGTGCTAAGGTAAGGAAAAAAACGTACGGGAGAAACTTCCGGTCAGCTTTTTTTCAAGGAGAGCACGGCGTAAACGATCAATGGCAGGAGAAAAATCACAATAGTGACAGGAAGGAACCATTCCCCCATCCCGGAAGAATTAAAGAGTGCGACGCGAAGGATCGACCACTGAATGTAAAAGAACATCCATACAAGGGTACCTTTCAGGTAACGTACAAGACGGATGGCCATCGTATATTGTCGCAACGCATTGTTCGGTGTGATCCTGACGGGAAAATTGAACCGGTGAGGGATGAGATTCAAAAGGGTCAGCAAAGTATAGATGAAGAACGCGATTGCGGCCAACCCCCAAAGTGATGATTTTCCATCCCATTCGTCAGGATAACCAGCGGCGTCGAAATGGGAGGGAATTCTGCCGGGCAACCTGGGAAAAAAGTAGACCATGGTTCCTACAAAGGCCAATAATCCCAGAAGGGCAACGCACTCCATAATCCAGTCAATCGGTGTCATTTCCGGACGTAGAACCGGCCGGTCGGGTTCACGTTTTGGTTTTCCAAAAAGTATCATAAGCAGTGATTAAAGCAAATAATGGTCTTCCGGCTTCTGTTTTTTCTTAGAACTCCGCCGGTGTTCTTTCAGCATTGAGTCGAGGATCCATTCTATCTGGCCGTTCACGGAACGGAATTCATCAGCCGCCCATTTTTCAAGCGCTTCATAGACACCGGGATCCAGTCTCAGCATAAAGACTTTTTTCGCAGCCATATCTTGATTACTGGTGCAAAGTTCCCGTATTGACCACCGGAGTGGTGTCCTTGTCTGAACAAAGCACCACCATCAGGTTGCTGATCATCGTGGCTTTTTTATCTTCATCCAGCTCGATCACCTGTTTTTTACTGAGCTGATCCAACGCCAGTTCTACCATACTTACAGCCCCTTCCACGATTTTTGTCCGGGCTGCCACCACGGCTGTAGCCTGTTGCCGGCGCAACATAGCTCCGGCAATCTCGGAAGCATAAGCCAGGTAACTGATCCGGGCTTCCAACACCCTGATCCCCGCCATGGCCAGCCGTTCTGAAAGTTCACGCTCAAGCGCCTGATGTACCTCTTCGCCTCCTGCCCGTAACGTTATCTCCTTCTGGTCATCGTCAAAGTTATCATAAGCATAATGCCCGGCTAATTTCCGGGTGGCTGCCTCACTCTGAACATCCACGAAATGGGTAAAATCATCCACCTCAAAAGCGGCCCGGTAGGTGTTTTCTACCTTCCATACCAGCACAATCCCGATCATGATCGGATTGCCCAGTCTATCGTTGACTTTTATCGGCTCACGGTTCAGGTTTCTGGCCCGCAGCGAGATCTTCTTGCGCACCAGGAAGGGATTGACCCAAAAAAAGCCGTTGTCTTTCAACGTTCCCCGGTAATCGCCAAAGAGCACCAACACGGAAGATTCATTGGGATTGATCACAAGGAGCCCGATCGCAATAAAAATTGCACATGCTACAAGTACTAACGATACCACAATGGCCCATGCAAACTGATTCAAGAAAACCAACCCGCAGATTCCCGCAACCAAAAGGAGGAACAACAAAATCACGGCCACATAACCCGATGCAGCCGAAGTAACTTTTTCTTTTTCCATATTCATGATAGTGATTTTATTATAATATCAAAATGATATTGCAATAATACTGATATTTTTCGGAAAAGTCAAGTTTTTTTTAAAAAACCAGATCATGGCTGGTTGACGGGTCTCCAATGGGAGGCTGGCCCGGACCCCATCACAAAGACCAGTTCTCCTCCGGCGACGAGGTCGGAATGTTTCAGTGATAGTTGGTCCAGCTTGCGCCCGTTAAGGGATACGGACTGAACGTAAATATTTTTATCACTCAGGTTCCGGGCGGTAATGATGAGGGAAGTACCCTCATCAAGGGTTATCTTCGCCTGGTTGACACCCGGAGCTCCGATAAGATAGCCATCGGTACCGGGACAGACCGGGTAGAACCCCAATACGCTGAAAATATACCACGCGCTCATCTGTCCGCAATCGTCGTTCCCGCACAAACCGCCGGGTTCGTTCCGATACATGGTACTGACCACCTCCCTCACCCGTTCCTGCGTTTTCCAGGGTTGGGAAGTAAAATTATAGAGATAAGGCACGTGATGGCTGGGTTCGTTGCCATGAACATAATTACCGATCAGTCCCACCCGCGTAACATCCTCGGTCTCCGCAAAATATTTATCATCAAGGTGCATGGTGAAGAGCGAATCGAGCCTTCGGATGAAGGGGCGGTCTCCTCCCATAAGGTTTTTTAATCCTTTGACATCGTGGGGAACAAAAAAACTGTAATTCCACGCGTTTCCCTCAATAAACCCTTGCCCGTGGGTGCTCAGGGGATCAAAAGGATCTTTCCATTGATTATTGCTGTTTTTCGCCCTGATAAAACCGGTGGAGCGATCGAAGAGATTTCTGTACCAAAGCGCCCGTTGGTCAAACAAAGGAAGTTTTTCCATGATCTCCATCTTGTCCAGTTCAGGTATCTCCGGAGATTGGTCCAGCGCCCTGGCAAATTGTGCAATGGTATAATCATCATAAGCATATTCAAGGGTAACCGAAGCGGCATTCGACAGTTTATCATCCGGGACGTAGTGATATTGTAAATAGTCACGGATACCGTCGTACCAGCGATTCTCCGCAGTAGACACACAAGCCCGGAAAGCTTTGGTTCCGTCAAAACCTCTGATGCCTTTTACCCAGGCATCGGCAATGACCGCTACACTGTGATAGCCGATCATGCACCAGTTTTCGTTGCCGTGATGCGACCAGACCGGAAGCATCTTTTCCGGACTTTGATCGTAATGAGCCAGCATGGAATTGACCATATCGGAGGTGCGCAGGGGATAGAGCCATATAAGCAAAGGATGAAGGGCGCGGTAAGTGTCCCAGAGGGAGAAGGTTGTATAATTGGTGAACCCTTCAGCCTGGTGGATCTCCTGGTCAACACCCCGGTAGCGGCCATCCACATCCATATAGACCATAGGAGATAAAAGGCTGTGATACAATGCGGTATAAAAATTAATCCGGCGGTCCGGAGAGGTTGTGATCTCTATTTTTCCAAGTTCCTTTTCCCAGTTTTCGCGCGCCTCTCCGCATGTCCTCGGGAAATCAAAATGGGGAATTTCCTTTTCCAGATTTTTCATGGCGCCCTCCATGTTCACCGCGGAGAGGCCCATTTTAACGCGGATTTGCTCTCCCTGGTTTGTAGTGAAATCAAAATGGGCTCTGATCTTTTTACCGGCCATTTCGGGGAAATTCTCATTCACTTTGAACTTCCTCCAAAAGCCACGGTGCACGGGCTGTTCTTCATTCCTGTATCCGTACGAAGTGAAAGGTTTTGAAAACACCATCGCGAAATAAAGGTAACGGGTCCGGGCCCATCCGGAGGTCAACCGGTACCCGGTGACCAGGGTGTCATTGACCACCTTGACGTAAGCCCAAAGGACTTTCCCGTCATAATTGTAGATCCCGTGGATCATATCCAGGATGATGTGGGCGCTGTCGGTAGCAGGGAAAGTGTACTGGTGAAAACCGGCACGGGTGGTGGCTGTAAGTTCTGCTTCCACATCCGGTTCATCGAGATGGACACGATAATAACCGGGGAAAGCCTGTTCGGAGGCTTTCCGATAGGTTGACCGGTAGCCGGTTTCAGGGTGGTCAGCAGTGCCGGGATTCAGTTGCAGTTTCCCAACCGTGGGCATCAGCAGAAAATCTCCCAGGTCAGAATGCCCGGTGCCGTTGAAATGGGTATGGCTGAAACCGACAATGGTAGGGTCATCGTATTGATAACCTGCGCAATAGCGATAGACGTCCGGGTTATAACGACCTTCTTTTTCATAAGGGACGGTATCGGTATCGGGGCTGAGTTGAACAAAACCAAAGGGGACAGAAGCTCCGGGAAAGGTATGCCCCATCTCTTTCGTACCGATAAACGGGTTCACACAATCAACCGGGCTTTTTTCATTGCCCTGCGCCGGTGCTTTGGAGCCGAAGGAGAGTAAAAGGAGGAAGAATAAACCGGAAGTTTTCTTCATACGACAGGGACTACCAATAGATTAAAAGGAACAATGCCGGGATCAGGATCCCGATGGCGGTCAGCCAGGCGCCCCGTCCGATGATGCCGTTTTTTCCCCGCAACACGAAGAGGCCCGTGATGGCCAAAATGATCAATCCGGCTGCATAAAGATCAGAGAACCACGTATAAAATCGCTTCAGGTTGTTATAATGCAAAAGGTTGAACTCCCTGATTACGTACCGGGTTGTTTTCTTTTCCAACTGTGCTGCGCCGGTATTGAGATCCACGTAACACGATCCGTTGTCTAAAAAGATCTGTACATACCCTTCACCGGTGATATGGCTCTTGTAATGCCGTCGTTCCCCCACTTTTTCAAGTACTTTGAATACATAGGTCTGATCGACTGCACCGGAGGGTGGTATCGGTACGGTGTACTCATGGTATGACTTGCTGTAATCAGGATGCATGAAATCGCCTGATTTAAAGTGATTCAGGACGATCCCTGAGACCGCGTAAATGATGGTCATTCCAAAACAGAGATAACCGATATCACGGTGAAGAATGTTATTCCACCGGCGGAGGGTTTTCGCTTGCATGATTATTGAATGACTTTGTAGGAGATGGCCTCAACAGAAAAAAAGGAGAGGTGGTCTTTTCCGCTGTTTTTCAGATCGGCCCGCAAGGCCGCGATTTGGTCTAATTTCTCCTGAACACCCTGATCTTCATGTCCTTTAGCCCCTGTATGAAGACCGGCACCGTGGTTTTCTTCCGGTTTTTTAACTTCAGCTTCCCATTCGTTAAGGTACTTGGTGTCAATCCTTTCTTCGCGAAGCAGGCCGGTAATGAGGATCCGGCTACCAATCAACGATTCGTCGAATTTGGCAATTTGCTCACCGGCAGTAACTTCTACACGAATACTATCGGTTCCATCGACCAGGAAGAGCCTTTTACCACCATGCTTACAGGTATGAAAAACGGTTCCTTCGATCATAACGGGTTTGTTCACCAGCGAATCGGCTTGCCGGGTAAAGGTCAGAACCGAGATTCGTGTGGTATCGGCTTTGGCGTTCAAATTTTTATCCGTGGATGAATTACAGGCTGAAAAGGCGAGAACGACCGGGAAAAGAAGCAGGTACATTGAATGTTTCATAAGGAAATGGATTGATTGGTATGCAAAGATCAATGTTATCCTCCGATTTTCAAAATCATTGGTCGTCGATTAACACTATTTTAACAGGTTATTGTTGTTTTTTGTTAATATTGTTTTCAAGAAAGTTCAACCATGAAAAAGCGACCACTGATTCCATTATTGCTTATCCTTAACCTGGCTTCCGGCTTGATCATCACAGCACTCACCGGTTGTCAGCGGGAGACCCGACTGATCAGGGTGAATCCAGCGTTCCGCCAGTATATCCAGGCCTTTACCTCCGGGATTATCTCAACCCGGTCGGTCATCAAAGTCCGGATGAACGATGATTATTCCGACACGTTGTCATTGAACATGCCTCTGACAGAAGCCTATTTTGAAATCCGGCCGGCTGTCAAAGGAAAAACCTACTGGAGTGACCGCAGAACCCTGGAGTTCAGGCCTGATGAACCCCTGTCGCAAGACCAGCGCTTCACCGTCAGTTTCTACCTTTCAAAACTGGTCGCTGTCCCCGACTCGCTGAAAACCATGGTTTTCCAGGTCCAGACCATGAAACAAGAGATCAGTATCACAGTGAACAACTACCGGGCTGTTTCATCTTCAGATTTCTCACGGGAGTTTCTGACAGGCACCCTGATGACCTCCGATGTGGCCGATGACCAGGCTGTGGAAGCAACCCTCAAAGCCAGCCAGGAAGGAACGGAATTACCTGTTACCTGGTCGCACGACCGTAAAAATAAAACCCATATCTTCCAGGTGGACTCTATCCGGCGTCAATCTAAAGCCGGGGAAGTGAAGCTGACTTACAACGGCGATCCCATCGGCGTTGTAACAAAGGGATCTTTGAAGGTTGACATCCCCTCGTTGAGTGATTTTATCGTGACCGGGATCAGTAGTTTCCCGGCTGACCAGGGTTGCCTGATGGTGCAATTCTCTGACCTTCTCGATCCGGGGCAGAATCTTGACGGACTTTTTCGTGTTGGTCGGTACAACGATCTGCGTTATTCGGTTGAAGACAACATTCTTTGGATTTATCTTCCTGAAAATCAAGATTCAAAACTTAAAGTCACGCTGGAACCAACCATCCGGAATTGCCAGGCCAAAAGACTGGGCAAAAAAGTAATTCAGGAGGTGACGATTGAAAACACCCACCCGGGTATCCGTTTTACGGGCGACGGGGTGATCCTCCCAAGTTCCAACGGGATGTTGCTTCCATTTGAAGCGGTCAACCTGAACGCGGTGGACATTAAGGTAGTCAGGATTTTTGAAAAGAACATACCGCAGTTCCTCCAGGTGAATGAGTTGAATACCAATTCCGAACTGGCCAGGGTTGGAAGGATTGTCCTGCAGCAGACCATGCCGCTGCGAGGTGTCACAGATAATGGGAAATGGAACAGTTTTTCAATCGACCTTTCTACACTGATAAAAACAGAACCCGGTGCGCTTTACTCCGTCATTCTGGGCTTTAAAAAAGAGTACTCAACCTGGAAATGCAGCGGGAGTGATTCGTTGCAACAGTCAGATAATGACATGACCACCTGGGAAGATCCGGAAAAAGAGAGTGACAAAGAGTGGGGCTATTACAGCAATTATTACGATGATGATTTCAGCAACGGCGGATGGCGTAATTACCGTTGGGAGGAGCGTGACAATCCTTGTAAACCCTCTTATTATTTCAATAAGTCCATTAACAGGAACATCCTGGCATCAGACCTCGGGATCATAGCCAAAGCCGGCGACAATGGTACGTACCGGGTAGTGGTGACGGATATTGTCTCTTCTAAACCTTTGTCGGGGGTAGCGGTTGAATTTTTCAACTTCCAGCTTTTCAGCATTGGGAAATCTGTGACGGGAAATGATGGAATGGCCACTGTGAGCCTGAAGAAAAAACCCTTTCTGTTGGTGGCGAGAAGTCCCGAACAAACGGGGTATCTCAAACTGAGTGATGGTTCTGCTTTGTCGCTCAGTATGTTTGATGTGGGCGGCGAGCCGGTTCAAAAAGGCATCAAGGGCTACCTGTATGGTGAGCGGGGTGTCTGGCGACCAGGCGATTCGCTTTTTCTTACTTTCATTTTAGAAGACAAGATGAAACCGCTTCCCCCACGCCATCCGGTCAACTTTTCGCTTTATTCTCCCTCCGGGCAGTTGATGAACCGGATGGTGCGAACTGCTTCAACAGGAGGATTTTACAGTTTCAGGACAGCTACTTCTCCATCGGCTCCCACAGGAAACTGGCTGGCAAAAGTGGAAGTCGGAGGGATCGAATTCCGCAAGATGATCCGCATTGAAACGATTAAACCAAACCGGCTGAAGATACTGTTAGATTTCAAAACCGACCGGCTGATCAAAGACAAAATTCCCGTGGCCATGCTGGAAGCATCATGGCTTACCGGCGCAACTGCCAGAGATCTGAAAGCCCATGTCGCAATGACCCTTTCAAAATCAGTGACTGCCTTTCCGGCTTTTCCCGGGTATGTTTTTGATAACCCGACTGCCGGTTTTGCTGCTGAAAACATCACGGTGTTCGATGGCCGGCTCGACAGGAATGGCAGGACCCTTATCACGCCCCGGATCCATGTAACCCATGTGGCTCCGGGTGCACTGAAAGCTACTTTTGAAACGATGGTTTTCGAAGAGAGTGGTGATTTCAGCATCGACCGGTTCACCCTGCCCTATTTCCCTTTTGCCTCTTATGCAGGCATTTCCTTTACCGGTAAAGGAGCCACCGAAAAGCTACTGAACACCGGTCAACAGTACAATGTCAACCTGGTCAATGTGGATGCGAGGGGAACCCTGATCGGAAACAATACGCTCAAAGTGGAGGTTTATAAACTCGATTGGCGCTGGTGGTGGGATGATTCAGAGGAGGGTTCGGCCGATTTCATCTCGACGGCTTACCTTAAGCCGGTCGATTCCGGGGTATTTAGGACGACAGGGGGCAAAGCCATTTATCCGTTCAGGGTCAGTGATGAAGATTGGGGAAGGTACCTGATTAAAGTAACTGACAAGGCTTCCGGCCATACCGCAGGAAAAGTGGTTTATGTTGATTGGCCGGGGTATTTCAGAATGCCCGGTGGTGAGAAACAAGCTGCGGCGATGCTGTCGTTGGCTACAGATAAAGCGCTGTATAAAACCGGAGAAAAAATCCGGTTGACAATCCCCTCAGCTCCCGATGGAAGAGCCCTGATTTCCATCGAAAACGGCTCAAAAGTCCTGAAGGCCTTTTGGGTTCAGACAGCTAAAGGAGCCACGGAAATTGCGATTGATGCCACCGAAGAGATGGCCCCCAACAGTTATCTCTTCGTGACCCTGATCCAACCCCATGCCCAATCGAAAAATGATCTGCCGGTCAGGCTTTACGGTGTTGTGCCGGTGAAAGTCGAAAACCCCGGCACCCATCTCTATCCGAAACTCTCTCTTCCTTCTGAATTCGTGCCGGGCAAAAAAGCAACCATTGCGGTCAGTGAACGGACCGGCCGCCCCATGACCTATACGTTGGCAGTGGTCGATGAGGGGCTGCTCGACCTGACGCGCTTCAAAACCCCTGATGCCTGGAGTGTCTTTTATGCAAGAGAGGCCTTGGGCGTGAGGACCTGGGATCTTTATGACCAGGTGATTGGCGCCTATAGTGGTGAATTACAACGGATTCTGAGCATAGGCGGAGATCAGGAAGGAACAATCAAAGGCAGCTTAAAAGCCAACCGTTTTGTTCCGATGGTGAAATTTTTAGGACCGTTTGAACTGAAAAGAGGCGAAACCAGGAACCATTCATTTGTTATGCCAGCCTACATCGGAAGTGTCAGGGTTATGGTAGTGGCCGGAAAGGAGGGGGCTTACGGACAGGAGGAAAAAACTGTTAAAGTCAAAAAACCCCTGATGGTACTGGGTACTTTGCCCAGGGTAGCCGCTCCAGGTGAAAAACTGACCCTGCCTGTCAGCGTTTTTGCCATGGATCGAACCATCCGAAAGGTGACCGTTGAGGTAGAAGTCAACCCGATGTTCACGGTGAACGGGAGCAACACCCGTCAACTTACTTTTACTGAAACCGGCGACCAACTGGTCACCTTTGATCTGGCGGTACGGGAGACTACCGGAACGGGGAAGGTGAAAATTGTGGCCCATGGAGGAAATTCGACTGCCGATCATGAAATAGAGATTGGGGTACGGAATCCCAATCAAAGGATTACCAATGTGCAGACAAAGGTCATACCGGCTGGCGGGAGTTGGAATGCCCTGGTGACGGCACCCGGAATGCCCGGCACCAACAACGGAGCGCTGGAGTTGTCATCCATTTCCGGACTGGCGCTTGAGTCGCGGCTCGACTTTTTGAGAAAATATCCTTACGGATGTCTGGAGCAAACCGTTTCTGCCGTTTTCCCGTTACTATACCTGGATCAGTTTAGAGAAAGGAGTGATGAAAAAAAGCAGGAGACCGCGGCAGAAATAACAGCCCTGATCCAACGGATCAGAACCTTTCAGCTACCCAATGGCGGATTGTCGTATTGGTCGGGAGGAACCTATGCCGACGATTGGGCTACCAGTTACGCAGGACATTTCATGATGGAAGCAGAAGGGAAGGGGTATCCACTGCCAGTGAACTTCCTCACTGCCTGGAAAGATTTTCAAAGACAGAAAGCCATTTCATGGAGTGTAAACGAAAGTTATTTCAACGATGATCTGGTTCAGGCTTACCGCTTGTTTACCCTTGCCCTGGCCCGGGAACCCGAACCGGGATCGATGAACCGGTTGCTGGAGAAAAAGGATCTCTCGACAGCGGCCCGCTGGCAATTAGCTGCAGCGTATGCTGCAGCAGGAAAAAACGAAATAGCCGGGCAGATTATCAGCAAAACTTCGCAGGAAGTACGACCTTATCAGGAGATGGCTGGTACTTTTGGTTCCGCGTTGCGTGACAAGGCCCTGATCGTGAATACCCTTTGCATGATGAACCTTCGGACCCGGGCTGCATCGCTGGTGTTGGAGATTTCCAGGGAACTGGAAAGCGAAACGTGGTACAACACGCAAGCCACCGCTTTCGGGATCATGGCGGTTGCTACCTATACAGGCAAGACCACCGGCAAAGGCATCACAGCTGCTTTCCGTCAGGACACAGAACCTACTGTGGAAATCAAGACTTCGGATCCTGTTACTACCCTTCCCGTGGAGGTAAGGCCCGGAAAAACAGGGGTTGTCAATGTGGTCAATAAAGGCAAAAACCTCCTCTATGCCCGTTTGACGGTCAGCGGCCTGCCCGGTACCGATCCTCTGAAAGCCGCAGCCAATGGATTGATCATCGACGTTCAATACAAAACGCCGGAGGGAAAAACCATTCAACCCTGGAAAATAAAGCAAGGAACGCGGTTTGTGGCCGTAGTGACAGTAAAAAATCCGGGACTGAGGGGTAATTTCCAACAACTTGTTTTAAATGAAGTATTTCCGTCTGGTTGGGAAATTCTTCGAACCGGTGAAGATAATGTTGTTTCGGGAAATACAGCCAATGCTTTCAATTATCAGGAGGTGCGCGATGACAGGGTTTACACCCATTTTGACCTGGGGGCATCCCGCTCTAAAACATTCAGGGTGGTATTGATGGCTGCTTATTCGGGGAAATTTTTCCTGCCGGCTGTCACTTGTGAAGCGATGTACGATCAAACGGTCAATGCACGTTTTCCGGGTGGTTGGACAGAAGTGATCCGCGAAGAAAAATGATGGTTGTCGACCGGTTTACGGGATGGTGGAAAAAGGAGGCGACCACCAGGCAAAAAACCTTTTGGATTTCCTTGATCCTGATCCTCTTTGTGACAGGAGTTTTATATTGGCGATGGTTACCTGATCCCCTTTTCAGGGATCCTTCTTCAACGGTGATCACTGACCGGGAAGGTCGGTTATTGGGAGCTCGACTGGCAACAGATCAACAATGGCGTTTTCCTGAATCGAAGGTAGTTCCGGAGAAATTCCGGATTGCGCTGATGCACTACGAAGACCGTTATTTCAACTTACATCCTGGTTTCAACCCGGTCTCCCTGATCAGGGCAGCCATGTTGAATTTCAGAAACCACCGCGTTGTCAGCGGCGGAAGCACCCTTACCATGCAGGTCATCCGGCTGTCCCGGAAAAACCGGCAAAGAACCTATGGAGAAAAATTTAAAGAAATCCTTTTGGCTTTCAGGCTTGAGTTGGGAGCCGGCAAGCGGGAGATACTCAGGCTTTATGCTTCCCATGCCCCTTTCGGTGGTAATGTGATCGGGCTGGAGGCTGCAGCCTGGCGATATTTCGGCGTTCCGCCCGACCGTTTATCCTGGGCTGAAGCAGCTACCCTTGCAGTCCTGCCCAACAGCCCCGGGATGATCTATCCCGGCCGAAATCAAAGTACGCTGTTGGACAAACGAAATCGTTTACTGGATCTCCTTCTGGCGAGATCGGTAATCGACCGGGTAACCTGGGAGCTGGCCCGGAGTGAGAGATTGCCCGGAAAACCCTTTCCCCTTCCGCAAAAGGCGCCTCATTTGCTCGACCGACTGGTCAGGGAAGGGCACCAAGGGCAAAAACTGACCACAACCCTTGATGGTACAACCCAGGATCGAGTGAGTGAAATTCTTTTAAACCACAGGCCCCGGTTAATTGCCAACGAGATATACAATGCAGCCGTTTTGATCGTTGAGGTGGCTTCGGGCAATGTTCTGTGCTATTGTGGAAACCTGCCCCATGCTTCGGGCCCGGAGACCAAAAACCGAATGGAAACGGGTAACAGCGTTGATATCATCACCTCGCCCCGCAGTACCGGAAGCATTCTGAAACCTTTCCTGTATGCCGCCATGCTGACCGACGGGTTGTTGTTGCCCAACACCCTGGTACCCGATATCCCCATGCAGATAGGAGGCTTTATCCCCGAGAATTATAATCTGACTTACGATGGGGCGGTTCCGGCTAAGCAGGCATTGTCGCGCTCCCTGAACATCCCGGCCGTCAAAATGCTTCAAACTTACGGATATCCCCGGTTCTATGCTTTACTCAGAAAAGCAGGAATGACTACTTTGACACATCCGGCTGGACATTACGGGTTGTCTTTAATCCTGGGTGGCGCCGAAGCCACGTTGTGGGATCTGGCCGGTTTGTACGCATCCATGGCCCGGACCCTGCAACGTTACAACAGCGAAGGGCCGACTTACACCAAGGCTGATTTTCATCCCCTGGTTTTATTGTCTGATCAAAGCAAGCAACCTCCATCAGCGAAGGAACAGGCGTCATGGTTTGACGCGGGGTCCATCTGGCTGACTTTTGAAGCGATGGTTGAGGTAGCGCGACCTGATGAAGAGCAACAATGGCAAAGTTTTTCATCTTCCCGTAAGATTGCCTGGAAAACAGGAACCAGTTTTGGGAACCGGGATGCCTGGTCGGTGGGTGTCACTCCTGAGTACGTGGTGGGTGTCTGGGTTGGAAATGCCTCCGGGGAGGGTCGTCCCGGACTTACCGGCATTTCAATGGCCGCACCGGTTTTGTTTGATGTTTTTAAAGGATTGCCTCCTTCCTCTTGGTTTGGACGACCTGACCCGGCACTGGTTCTGGCGAAAGTTTGCCGGTACAGCGGGTACCGGGCCTCTTCGATTTGCGAATTCACCGACTCGGTTTGGGTCCCCAAATCCGGAATGAAAACCCCGCCCTGCCCGTTTCATCAAATGGTACACCTTGATCCGACAGGGAAGTGGCAGGTTCATACTGGTTGTGAAGCTCCTGATAAGATGCTCCATGTCTCCTGGTTTGTTCTTCCGCCGGTACAGGAGTGGTACTTCAGGAACAAAAACCCCTTTTACAAGCCCTTGCCACCCTTTAAAACTGGTTGTGAAACAGTCTCACAACGCCACAACATGGAGATCATTTACCCCGGAAACAACAGCCGGATATTCATCCCCGTTGATCTGGACGGAAAAGCCGGGTATGCCATCGTAAAAGTTGCCCATAGAAATCCGAAACAATTGATATACTGGCATTTGGACGATCAATTTATAGGAACTACCAACGAGATCCACCAAATGGCAATCTCGCCGGAAAGTGGCACTCACCGTCTGACCCTGGTCGATCAGGCAGGGGAACGCGTGGTCTGCCGGTTCGAAGTTATAACCAACCAAAACCAGTGATGGAAATCCACTTCTTCTATCCATCTTCACTCTCTTTTAAGTACCTTTGTGGCTTAAATACCATTCATGATACTTGTAACCGGCGGAACCGGATTGCTGGGTTCCCACCTGCTTTTTGACCTGATCCGACAGGGAAAACCTGTGAGGGCTTTACGGAGAAAAACAAGCGATACTGCAAGGGTATCTAAAGTATTCTCCTATTATACTCCTGACGGTTCGTCCATGGCGAATAACATTGAATGGGTTGAAGGTGATCTGTTGGATTTTGGCTCCATGGAAAATGCCCTGGAAGGGATCACGAAAATCTATCATACCGGAGCAGTGGTCTCCTTTGATCCCATCGATCACAAAACCATGTTGAAGGTTAATACCGAAGGGACTGCCAACCTGGTGAACCTCGCCATCAGTCGCGGGGTTGAGAAATTTTGCTTTGTAAGTTCAGTCGCCACCTTAGGGAGAGCAGACAACGACGGGTTGACCAGCGAAGAGGACTATTGGGTTCCCTCAAGGAAAAATTCTGTCTATGCCATCAGCAAATATGGCGCAGAAAGGGAAGTCTGGAGAGGGATGGAGGAGGGTTTGAATGCCGTGATCATCAATCCTTCGATAATCCTGGGCCCCGGTTTTTGGAATCACAACTCCGGTCTGTTCCGTATGGTGTGGGAGGGTTTGAAATTTTATACGAGGGGGATCAATGGATATGTCGATGTACGGGATGTTTCAAAAGCGATGATCAGTCTGATGGAGCGTGATATAGCCGGTCAGCGTTTTATCTGTTCATCGGAAAATGTGACCTACGAAGCCTTGTTCAAAATGATGGCGCACTTCCTTGACAAACCGGAGCCGGCTTTCAATGTTCCCATGGGATTGGCTTCTCTGGCCTGGCGTGCAGAGACACTGAAAGCTTTTCTGACCGGTTCGCGACCTCAAATTACCCGGGAAATGGCGATCTCCGCAACACAGTACTACACCTATACCAACCAGAAACTGTGCGAAGCCATTCCCTTTACCTTTATCCCCGTCGAACAATCCATCCGGGATATTTGTGCATTGTTTATTCAGGATCACCAAGGAAAGGCATGATAATCAGGCAAAAGGGAGGTTAACTTAACGGATGAGGTTGCGGTAGTGGAAATACCGGCCCACAATGTCATCCACAAACCCATCGGTTTTATAATCAACAGGGTACTGATCGGTACTGTCAGCCGGCGCATGAGGATCCTTCTGGGAACGACGGAGCAGATAATAATCAACATGCCGGTTCCACCGGTTCTTGTCTTTCCCGTATTTTTCCGCCTTTTCTCGTGCCATTATCACGCGCCCGATGCCCACGTTGTAAGAGGCCAGGACAAAGTAAACTCTTTCGCGCGGATCGGTGATCTCTTCAGGCAGTTGCTTATCAAGATAACGGAGGTACCTGATCCCACCCGCAATCTGTTGTTCAGTGGAAGAAAGACTGTCGATACCGAATTTGGCAGCGGTTTCAGGCATCAGTTGCATGAGGCCGATGGCATTGCGGGTGGAGGTCTGCCCCTGTCGGAAATTGGATTCCTGGTATACCAACGAAGTGATCAACCGCCAATCCCATGGAAAGACCTTGCTTTGCTCCCTGATGATCTTATCATAGGGAGAGAGGCAACATCCTGTTATGGAAAAAAAATCACTTTGGAAAAAATTAATAACACGCTGATTATCAAAGTATTCTAAATAACTCTTTTTTAATTTTCCGGATGATTTGAACTCTTTCAGCCATTGGTTAAGTTCGTTGAGCAGGGTATCGGAAGCGTGTGCAACACCCCAACTGTAGCTGTAATGAGGGTAAACGACCAGCGAAACATCCAGGTTACGATAAAATCTTTTGCAGACGCGGGCAATGTTTTCCTGGCAGATGGCGTATTTGATTTTTCCTTCTGAAACTTGTCGTATTAACTCCTCCTGTCTGATTCCCTGGATTTCTTTAAGGATTGCCTTCCGGCCCGATTGCCGGTAGATGAGGTGATAGAAGGTGGAAAAACAATAATTTTCAGTGGCATACAGGGTATCCCGCGGAAAATCTTTAAGTGCGCTGATATAGGTGCTGTCTTTGCGCCCCGCGTGTTTTGCCTGCTGCACCATGACCAGTCTGGTTTCGCCGAAAGGATCAGAAAACTGTACATGTTTTTTACCCTCCGGGTTGACCGGGAGGTTCATGGCAATGAGATCGGCGGCATTGTTCCTCAGGTAATAGTCAAGGGTTGAAAAGGTGTTGCTGCAGATTATTTTAAGTGGTACACCCAGGTGTTCGGCAAATGATTCCAGGAGGGCGAGCTGGTATCCCATCGGTTCGCCCCGGTAAAGGAAATAATCCAGGGTGTTCTGGTCGGTCAGGGCTATCAGATATCCCCGTTCCCTGATCCGGCGTATGGCATCTTTTTTCTCCTCTTCGTAGTGGAAGAGGCCACGTGTTACCCAAATGGCGATGAGGACAATGATCAATCCCCAGAGGACGCTCCTGATAACAATACTTTTCTTGGTTTTTGTACTCATGGGTAAGCCAAATGGCAGTGATCAACAGGCCATAAGACAAATTTACGAAAAAAATCACCTGGGAATTTTAATCTTCTGTCCGGGTTTCAACCGGCTGGTGTTTTTAATGTCGTTACTTTTCTTCAATTGAGCAACTGTTACATCAAATTTGTCGGCGATGTCCCAGAGATTATCGCCAGACTGAATGGTGTAGTAGATATATTTCTGGGAAGAGGAGGTGGTCGTTTTTCCTGAGGAAGTGGTTTTTGGTTTTTCACTGCGGGCAATGGCCCCGTTGACTTTCAATTTCTGTCCCACGGTGATCTTATCGCCGGAAAGGTCATTCCAGCTTTTCAATTGCTGAACCGTGCAGTGGTACTTATTGGCTATGGATCCCAGGCTTTCGCCGCTTCTGACAACGTGAATGGATTTCGGAGCTTCGGTATTTTGTGCTGATGAGGCAGAATTTACTTCTTCTGAAGGAGAAGCGTTTGTTGATGTTGGAGATTGGCGGGTAGTATCGTTGGATGCCATGGTTGTACCGGCACCGGTTGAGGTTGAAGCGGTGGTGGAAGATTTGGGCAGTTCACGCGGAGGTTTAGTATAGACCAGGATTTTCTGTTTGGGTTTGACATAATTTTTCCGGAGTCCGTTAAGCGCTTTAATCTCTGCAACGGTCATGTGAAACTTTTTTGCAATGGAGGTAAGGCTTTCTCCGCTTTTCACGGTGTACAGATCGGCTTCCCTGAAATTGCTGAAGGCCATGGCCATCAATGAATCCTGGGCGGAGACATTGCGGGTTTTGTAGGCGTAAAGTGCCGTTTCGTTGTTGATAAAGGCACCGACGTACTTTTTTCGCAACCTGACCTTGTAAGGATTTTCAGGGGTGGCGGGGATAAACCGGTGTTTGAACGAAGGGTTCAGGAAAGCCACCTCATCCATCGGGATGTTCAGCATCTCTGAAATTTGTTCGAAAGAGAGCGGGTTTCTGACGGTTACCGTATCGACTTCGTAATAGAGGATACCCGGGTCTACGGGATAGATTTTGTGTTCGTTGGCATAGGTAAGGACATACGAGGCCGCGATGAAAGCCGGGACGTATGAGCGGGTTTCCCGGGGCAGGTAATTGTGAAGCGCCCAAAAATTCTTCAATCCTCCTGACCTGCGGATAGCCTTGTTGACATTGCCGGCCCCTGAATTATAGGCAGCCAGGGCTAACGCCCAGTTCCCATAGATATCGTACAAGTCGCCCAGGTGTTCACAAGCTGCAATGGTTGCCTTGTAAGGGTCAAAACGATCATCAACGTACGAACTCACTTTCAGCCCGTAAACCTTTCCGGTACCGTACATGAATTGCCATAAACCTTTGGCCCCGGCACGGGAATTGGCTACCGGGTTGAGCGCCGATTCAATGACCGCTAAATACTTCAATTCCAAAGGCATATTGTGCCTGTCGAGCTGTTCTTCGAAAAGCGGGAAGTAAATCTGGGCCAAACCCATGATCCGTGCGGTGAGTTTTCTTTTTTTGAAAGCATAGACTTCAATGAATTTCCTGACTTCGCTGTTGTAAACGAACTCAAAGGGTGACTGGTCGTTCATTTGGGCGATCCGTTCCCGGTAAACAGAATCGGGGAAAACGGGGATGTCCATATCCGAATAGGTATTCCAATTCTGGTATTGGTCAGAATGCGGAAATTCAGCATCTTCAAAAATTTTAAGGTTTGCCAGGCTGTCGAGCATCAACACCACCGGATCATCTTCCACCAACGGCTTATTCCGGTACAGGGAATCGGGTCTGATGGTGTCCTGGGCAAAAAAGTAAAGAGGTGTGAGGAGGAGGAAAAGAGAGAGAAAGAGGCTTTTTTTTGAAGACATGCAATAAGCTTTATGCTAAGGAGGAATGATTTAATAACTGCAAATTTACCATTTTATTATGAAAAGCCTGGTAAGTATGGATCATAAAACCGGGCGCCGATGAGACCAGGCTGTATTAAATGTTAAGGGTTGACCCTAACAAACCGATGAAAATATTATTTTTGTCAAATAATATTGATTTATGAAAAAGATTTATCCCTGGATGCTGTTCCTTTTCTTCTTCGCTCCGCTGGTTCAGGCTCAGGGTATTGAAAGTGATTCCATACCGGTACTTAAACACTGGATGACCCCGGAAGAGTTGCTGCGTAAAGGAGAGATCGGCAAATCATTCGTCGAAACCGACCCGCCGGCCGCTCCTGTAAGGAACGTTGCTGAGTTCGATCAAATGCAGGGAGCCCTGGTTCGCTATCCTTTCGGGATTCCGCTTACATTGATTAAGGAGATGTCGTTGCAATTAAAAGTGACAACCCTCGTTTCCAGCACATCTCAAAAAAACACGGTGATCCAGCAATACCTTGGCGTCGGGATCGATACCAGCCATTGCAATTTCATCATCGCTCCCACCGATTCTTACTGGACCCGCGATTACGGCCCCTGGTTTGTCTCAGACAGCACCAACAACATCGGAATTGTTGACTTTCCCTACAACAGGCCTCGTCCCGGTGACGACGAAATTCCGAAAAAAGTTGCCGCCATGCTGGGTATCCCCTGGTACGGAATGAACGTGATACATACCGGTGGCAATTACATGACCGATGGCTTGGGGAACAGCGCCTCTACCCAGTTGGTTTGGGAAGAAAATCCCACCCAGACCCACGCACAAATATCCCAAAAAATGCTTAACTATCTGGGTATCAACAATTACCATGTTGTAGCTGATCCCAACAATACCTATATTGACCACATCGACTGTTGGGCCAAGTTTCTGGCTCCCGACAAAATACTGGTCAGGAAAGTACCGCCATCCCATTCGCGGTACGCTGCCATCGAAGCCGCGGCCAATTACTGGGCATCACAAATTTGTCCTTATGGTTATCCCTACCATGTTTACCGGGTAATGACCGGCCAGGATCAACCGTATACCAACTCGGTTATTTTAAACAACAAAGTCCTGATCCCTTTTATGGGTTCCTCATGGGACGACAGCGCCAAAGCGGTTTACCAGGCAGCCATGCCGGGATATACCGTCAAAGGGTTCCTGGAGAATTCTTCCACGCCATGGGAATCGACCGATGCCCTCCATTGCCGGGTCATGGGAATTGCCGATGTCGGCCAGCTTTATATCCGCCATCTGCCGTTGTATGGAAATCAAACCGGCATGCATGGATACCAGGTCGTGATGCAACTCTATGCCTGTAGTCATACCCCGGTGATCGACGATTCAGTGTTGCTCCATTACCGGGTCGGCCCGGGCCCTTTTGTCACGGTTAAAATGAACCATCCCGGTGGCAATGTATATGATGGTTACATTCCCCGGCAACCGGAAGGAAGCCTCATCAAGTATTATATCACTGCCGCAGACCAGTCGGGTCGACATGCCACCCTGCCCTTTATCGGCGCTGCAGATCCTTTCCGTTTTGTGACCATCGACACCCTGCTCTACACGACACCTGATACCCTCCGGTACGAGGATGCCACTGACGCTTATTTCGGTTTGTGGTTCACAATAGAAAATACGCTGGAAAGAAATGTTACCTTGCTTAGTTTACAACAGGATGGAACCGGTGTGCCCTGGTGGATCGATGACCTTTCCCTTCCTTCCTTACCGCTTGTAATGATACCGGGTGACACTGTATCCCTCCTGGTGAAGGTGCCCATACCGGTAACCAGTTATCCTGCTACCCGGTATTTTATCGATTCGCTGAAGATCGTCTCTTCTGAAGGGATCCAGCATGAAATCCTGGCGATCAACACCGATATTCTCAGTGCAGTTGCCGATCACGATACCCGTTCAGGATCGGGTTACAACCATCCGAATCCTTTCACCGACGTAACCACCCTGCCTGTTTTTGCCAGTCGCGGTGAACGAATTTTGATGGAGATTTTTGATATCCGGGGCAGGAAAGTACGTACCCTGCTGAATTCTTCCGGGGAGGGTATTGCTCAGAAAGTTACCTGGAACGGAACAGATGATCATGGAAACCTTTTACCAGGGGGAATTTACCTCTGCCGGGTCACTTCCGGTGAAAAAACGATCACTTGCAGAATGGTGCTTATTCGCTGATCTTTTTTTCAGGACGCATCTGCGGGAAAAAGAGTACATCCTGTATGGAGGGTGAATTGGTCATGATCATCGATAAACGGTCGATGCCAATTCCCAGTCCTGCCGTGGGAGGCATCCCGAATTCAAGGGCACGCAGGAAATCTTCATCCAATACCATCGATTCATCATCCCCTCTTTTTCCGAGCTCCATCTGCGATTCAAACCGGCCACGCTGATCCAGCGGGTCATTGAGTTCCGAAAAGGCATTGCACAGCTCCTTACCGTTGCAAATGGCTTCGAAACGTTCGACCAGCCCCGGCTTGTCACGGTGTTTTTTGGCCAGAGGTGACATCTCAATGGGGTAGTCGGTGATAAAAGTCGGCTGGATCAGGTAAGGTTCGCATTTTTCACCAAAAATCTGATCGATGATCTTGCCTTTAGCCATGGTTTTATCGATGGGAACATCCAGCGAAAGGGCCAGTGCGGTGAGCGACTCTTCATCCATCCCGTCAATCGTTGCTCCTGTAAAATGATGGATTACTTCGTACATGGTAAAACGCTTCCACGGGCGTTTGAAATCGATCTGATGTTCACCCACCTGTACAACCGTCGTCCCGTGTAGGTCAAAGGCGATCTTTTCGACCATTTCCTCTACCAGCGACATCATCCATTCATAATCCTTGTAGGCTACATAGAGCTCCATCTGGGTGAACTCAGGGTTGTGAAAACGGTCCATACCCTCATTCCGGAAATCCTTGGAAAACTCAAAGACGCCGTCATATCCTCCCACGATCAGCCGTTTGAGGTAAAGTTCATTGGCAATCCGGAGGTAAAGGGTCATCTCCAATGTGTTGTGAAAGGTCTTGAACGGTCGGGCAGCAGCTCCCCCGTAGAGGGGTTGCAGGACAGGCGTTTCCACTTCGAGATAACCTTTGTTGTTCAGGTAATTACGCATAGAATTGACCAACTTGTTGCGTTGTACGAAGACTTCACGAACTCCGGGATTCACGATCAGATCGACATACCGTTGGCGGTACCGCTGTTCGGGATCGGTGTAGGCATCGAAAACGGTATCTTCTTTTTCTTTGACAATCGGGAGCACCCGCAGTGATTTGCTCAACAACCTGAGGCTTTGTACATGGACGGTTATTTCTCCCATTTGGGTGATGAAAACGTATCCCGTAATCCCGATGATATCTCCGATATCCAACAATTTTTTAAAAACCGTGTTGTACAGTGTTTTATCTTCTCCCGGGCACAATTCATCGCGCTTGATATACAGCTGGATGCGGCCGCTTTCATCCTGTAATTCTGTGAAAGAGGCAGCGCCCATGATCCGGCGGCTCATGATCCGGCCGGCCATGCTTACCTGCTGAAAAAGAGAGGGATCTCCGGGAAACCCGGATTTGATTTCGGAGGCCTTTGCATTGACCTCGAACGTTTGCGGGGGAAAAGGATCGATTCCCAACCTGATCAGTTCATTCAGTGAATTACGTCGGATCAGCTCCTGTTCAGACATTCCGGTAGCCATACTGTAAGTTTTATGCAAAGATAGGGATTTAGATGAAAATCCCGTGGAGGATGCGGTGTGACATTACCTTCCGGAAACCGGGAAGGTGCAATTCGTAATACTGTAAAAGGCTTTCGACTATTTGATTGCGCAATGTGGCATTCATGGAAGGAAGGATGATTCCGCAACGGGCGGCTTCCCGTTCCGGTGCAACAGCCGGGAAAGGCACGGAGCTTGCTGAGTCAGCCGCCGGGGGAAAAAGAATCCCGAGATCTGTAGCGGATATCCGTAGCATCTGGTAAAACAACCGACTCGTGGCCGGATCAAAATAATGGGGATGATCGGGGATGGTTGATTGGAACTGCCCTTCTGTCATATTAAAGACCGGATGATCAACCGAAAAATTTACTTGTGGAAAAATTCCGAGATGATGACACAATTGCAGCATGAACAGGAGATGAAAAGAAGCGACTGGGACGACGGTTTCATCCAAAGTCACGCAGGTGTTGTAAATGAAAGAAAAAAGTTCAGGGTTTGCCTCCTCTTCACGGATCGAATGATAGAGCAACTCATTAATGAAGAGAACCAGGCTGCTTTTATGAATGTCAAAGGGGATGGAGTGGTAGGGATGGGAGAGGCGGATCTCTTTAACCGACTGAAGCGTCTGTTTTTCCCGATGATAAACCACCATGTCCAAAAGCGTCAGGGGTTGGAACAAACCCGCTTTAATCCTGGACTTGGGATTCCTGACACCACGAAAAATATAGGAGCGGATACCAAAAAGCTCGGTATAGATCTTTACGATCAGGCTGGTATCGGAATACTTAACAGAATGAAAAACAATGCCCTGCGTACAGTGGAGCATCAGTTGGTAACTAATATCTTGGTAACCACTTTCTCACTTCCTCCGTCATTGGAAGCATAAACCAGGTAAACCCCGGTTTTGGCTTTGCGTCCGTCAAAATTCTTTCCGTCCCAAATGGCTTGTCCTCCATAAGCACGGGTGGAATAAACCAGCACCCCGTTCACGTCGGTGATCCTGATCTGGGCGTCGGCCACCAATCCTTTGATGGCAATATAACCCGTAAAATCAGAGGGCACCGGATTCGGGAAGGCATATACATTTTCATTTGTTTCACCTCCCGGAGTGGCGGGTCCGCGGAAAGAGATAACCCCTTTGTCGGTTCCGAAAAAGACATCCCCGTCTTTGTTGATGGCCAGGCAGATGATCCGGTCGGAGAGAAGCGGACTGTTTTCCGCTGTAAAATGGTACTTCTCTTTGGTTCCGTCCTGGGAAAAACAGTAAACACCACCCCGGTCGGTTCCGATCCATTTCTGGTTGGCGCCATCTACAGCGATTGCTGTAACTGTTTCATTTTCAAGCAAATATTGTACATAGCTCCCTTGTTGGACCAGAATTCGCTGACAGTCGAAGTTTTCACCTGTAAAGATTTTTTCAGGCGAGTAGAAGACGGCCACCCCTTTTTCGGTCCCAATCCAAATTTCGCCGTTAAGATCTTCAGCCATTGCATTGACTGTGTTTCCCGGGATATTGCCATTTCCCACCGTTGAGTTCAGCAACCGCGACTGATCGTCAGAGGGATCTCCGGGTGTACTGTTATCGGTAAATACGAGTAGTGAGTTGGGATTCATGTTGCCATACCGCATCTGGATCCATTTCTGTCCCGGGCTGGTCACCATGATCTGTCCCAGGTCATTTTCATTTACCGCGGGGATTGTGAAGCCTGTCCAGGTATTTCCTTGTTTCATAGAGAGGCAACTGTTGTTGTGGGAGGTGACGACCCACAGGTTTCCTTGTTTGTCAAAAGTCAGGCCTCCGACACGGACGTCAGAAGTATCCGAAGCCGTATGGTGGCGCAGGGTACTGTTGCCTTCCGTATAACGGTTTGTTGCTACACCGTTATAAATTTCCAGTACGCCCCGGCCAAATGAACCGGCGTAGATGCGTTTGCTATCTGAAGGGTCAATGGCGGCGACCACAATGTCATAGGCGGTTCCCATTAATGGGCTGTTGCCGGAGGTTACGTTGTTCCAGTTGGTATTGTCGAAATGATATACCTGAGCAGGATAATAGAGCGGAGTATAGGAAGCATCCCTGCCGCCCGGCGCTATCACCAGATCATTTCCACGGGCATTCATACTGAAGGCCAAAGCCGAGAGCGGGCCACTGAGCGAAAAGTGCTCGATGGCTCCGGTTTGTAAACGGTACATGACCATTCCGGAGTAGGTATCGGCGATCCAGAGATTCCGCGAGGCGTCAATTAAGGCATCGTTCGGGTAGGGATTGCCCGGATCGTAATTCCAGACAGTGGTCGTCAAATTAAAATTTTCGTCGAAAGCGCACACGAAGTAGTCGTACGAAACGCCAAGGTAATCGTTGGTAGCCTGAAGGCTCATCACTTTGTTATAGTAATCTCTTTCCCAGCGGGTCCATTGCCCATCAGAAAAAATACAGAGGGTATCGGCAGCGTTGCCCTGTTTGTTCACGACGATCCGGTCTGAAAAAGAGACGATGGTATTGTAGGAGGCCGCAGTATCCATGGCCATGTCGCGGTGCCAGGAGGCAAAATTGGCGAGGTTAGGGTCTTTAGCCCACGATTTATAGATTCCTTTTTCGGTGGCCGCGTAAATAGAGTCGTGGGAGTCTGTTGTCATTGACAGGACATTGACCTGGCTACCCTGGGGACCGATGTAGTAAGTATCACGAATTTCTTCCTTGCTGATATCCAATACAACAATCCCAAACCCACAGGATAAATAAGCTGCTTTCCCGATAAAATAGATGTCGTTAATGGTCTTGTTTCCCAGGATGGGTTTTCGTTTGATATCGGAGATGTTGATGATGGTATTGTCTTTGATGAGATCAATATTGGCATTGGTATAAGCGATGACCAGTGTTTTGTATTCACTGTTATAGCGGATGCAACTGATCCCAATGTCAGAAAGGCCTGAGATCTTGGTGATCCTGCCCACGCTATAATCCTCCTTGTTGACATAGAACACGGCATACGGTGTGGAGCAATAAATCTTTCCACCTGCATCTGTCACTGAATTGCATAAGGTGTAAGGTAATTCATCCCGCCATTGACCGACGGGGACCGACTGTGCGCGGAGCAGGCTGATACCGGTCATGAAGGCCGGGATCAGGAGAAGGTAGCGTAAAAGTTTCATGAAGTCAGATTATCGGGCCGATCAAAGCCATTGAGTGAACGTTATTGAGCCGTTTTTATTGTGAGCGGCCCCATCGGTCAGAGGATCATTCCGGCCCCTACTGTTTCGTGGGTTGCTTCATCGATCAGGATGATGCTTCCGGTAATCCTGTTTTTCACGTAGGGATCGTAGAACAAGGGTTGGGTTGTGCGGATCAGGACGGAGGCGATATCGTTCATTTTCACGGGAGTTCCTTCCGGCATTTTTTCCAGTGTATTGATGTTGAGCACGTGATCAACCGACTGGATGATGCATTTGACATCGCGGGTAGTGTGTTTCAGGGCGTACCTTCCTCCGGGCTTCAGCGGGATGGGATTCATCCAGCAAACCATGGCCTGAAATTCACCACCAATGGTTGGCAGGTCATACTCTCCTGTTATCATATCTCCCCGGCTGATGTCCACGTCATCAGCGAGGGTGAGTGTCACCGACATGGGAGGGAAAGCTTTTTCCAATGCTCCGTCAAAAGTATCGACCGAAACGATCTTACTTCTGATCATGGAAGGCAGGATTGTGACCGGATCTCCGGGTTTGAAGAAGCCGCCGGCCACCCGTCCGGCGTAACCCCGGTAATCATGGTATTGATCAGATTCCGGCCGGATGACATATTGAATCGGAAACCGTTGGTGTTTCAGGTCATGATCCTGGTCAACAGGCAGGATTTCCAAAACGTGCAGAAGTGTTCCCTGGTCGTACCATGGCATGTTGACGGAAGGTTTCACCACGTTATCTCCACGCAAAGCGCTGATGGGTATAAAACGGATATCTTTGTCGGGAAAGATCCTTCCGGCGAAATCCCTGAAATTCTCCGAAATGTCAAGAAATACCTCCTGCCGGTAGTCCATCAGGTCCATCTTGTTGATACAGACAATGATAT